>Ga0209723_1000341_pt1 | contig 90601 bp, 63 predicted proteins | sample BiotimSIPDNA_2_FD_185750 | JGI IMG/M metagenome (GOLD analysis project Ga0209723, IMG submission 185750) | Anaerobic biogas reactor microbial communites from Washington, USA - Biogas_R2 time_0 SIP DNA (SPAdes) (version 2) | ecosystem: Engineered > Bioreactor > Anaerobic > Unclassified | place... | reverse complement strand
TCTGGGAAACCGTCTACCGCCAATACTTGAAGACCCAACCTCGACCAATGCTCGCCACTAACAGGACAACAGCCAAACAATCCCATCAAATAGCCGCGTAATTCTATCGAATGGAGCTACCGCACCCGTCAGGTCGGCGAGGAGCCAGTCTTGCCAGGTGCGTCTCAAGGCGGGTGGTGCGACCCAACTGCGGTCGACGATCAGCGTCAAGAGGCCGCCGATTGCGCCCGTGAGCAGGATGCACAACGGGATCATCGGCCAGACGTAGCGCCGGTCGGCAAACACGGTGACGACGACCAGGAGCGGGACGACGCTCAGGCAGGCGGCGACGAAGAGCAGCCGGAACCAGGTGATCAGGTCGAGGTAGCCGAGGTCGAATGGGCTGAGACGTTGTCCCAGCGTGAGAATGGGCACAGCGGCCAGCATCCAGAACAGCATGTGGCGGATGGAGAAACTGAATCCGTGCCGGGGATCGCTGGTAGCGTCTCCGTTGCCGCCGGCCTCGTTGGGGCGGATCCGAAAACGGCACTGGATTCCCGTCTGCGCGGGAATGACGGTCGATGTCGTGCCGATTCGCAGGTCAACGCGGGCGTTTTCGTGGTGCCGCCTGCTTCGCTGGCTTTTTTGCGTTTGGTCGCTTGGACCGGGCCCCTGCGGTTCCTTCTTTCCCGGCGGCTTTTTTCTTCTGGGCATTGCTCTTGGCCGAGACGGCGGCGCGGGGATCGTGGAGTTTGTCGAGTTGCGAGGCGAGCTTGACCGTGTTGGCGTAGTTGGGGTTGTCGGCCTGGCCGGTCACTTCATAGAGAAAGCGGCTGGGAACGGTGGGGCGATCCTTGCCCCATTTCTTGCGGCTCAGCGGCAAGGTCAGCGTCAGACGGCGTTGGGCCCGGGTGACGCCGACGTAGCACAGTCGCCTTTCTTCGTCGATCGTCTCGGCCGCGGGATTGAGGGAACGCCGGTGGGGCAGGACGCCTTCTTCCATGCCGACCATGTAGACTTCGGGGAATTCGAGCCCCTTGGCGGCATGGAGGGTCATCAGGGCCACGGCGTCTTGTTGGAGTTGCTTTTCCTTGTCGGGGCTCTCGTCGCTGCCCATGAGCGAGGCTTCGTCGAGGAACTCGGCCAGGCTGGGATGGTCGGCACGCTGGTCGTAGGCTGCGGCCGCGTTGACAACCTCCTGGACGGACTGCCAACGGGATTCCTGCTCCTCGACGGTCGGGTAGATGCGGGCCAGTTCGTCGCGGTAGCGGATCTCGTCGACCAGGGCGCGGACAAGATCGGCGATGGGGCGGCGGAGGAGGTCGCGTCGATACTTTTCGGCCAGTTTCAAGAACCGGTCGATGCCCTTGCGAGCGGCCGGGGCGAGCCGGTCAACGATGGTTGTATCGGCGAGGACGTCCCAGATGGGGCGTTTATCGGCCACGGCGGTTTCGATCAGGTGGGTGACGGAGGACTGGCCGATACCTCGCGGCGGCAGGTTGACGACGCGCAGCAGGGAGACTTCGTCGCGGGGATTCTGAAGCATTTTGAGGTAGGCCAGGATATCGCGGACCTCTTTGCGATCGTAGAACGACTGCCCGCCGATGAGCACATAGGGCACGTTGGCACGGCGCAACTCCTGCTCGAAGAGACGGGGCTGCTCGTTGGTGCGAAACAGAATGGCGATGTCGCGGGCGGATCGGGCTCTGTCCTGGATGCGGGAGAAGATGTCGGCGACGACCTGCTCGGCCTCTTCTTCGGCCGTCTCGAACTGGAGGATGCGAGGGGTCTCACCGCGAACCGTGGCGCGGAGGATCTTGCCGTGCCGGTGTTTGTTGAAGGCGATCAGCGTATTGGCCCAGGCAATGATCTCGTGGGTCGAGCGGTAGTTGGTCTCCAGGCGCACCACCTTCGCATCGGGCCAATCTTTCTTGAAGTTGAGGATGTGCGTGACCTCGGCCCCGCGCCAACCGTAGATCGACTGATCGTCGTCGCCCACCACGCACAGATTGCGGTGTGATTCGGCCAGGGCTCGGACGATTCGGTACTGGCTGCCGTTGGTGTCCTGGTACTCGTCGACGAGCAGATGATCGAAACGGGATGCCTCCTCCCGGCGAACCTCCGGGAAACGGCGGAACAGTTCTTCGGTCAGGAGAAGCAAATCATCGAAATCGACGGCGCCGGCCGCCTTGAGTGCCGATTGGTAGCGCCGATAGCCGATCGCGGCCAGGTGTTCGCGATCGTTGGTCGCCGTATTGGCGGCCTCGTCGGGACGGAGGCAGGCGGTCTTCCAGTTGCCGATGAAGTAAAGCAGGTCGCCGGGTCGGAGGGTGGCCTCGGCCGCCTTGATGTCGCGGAGGACGTTTCGAGCGATGCTCTCCTGATCGCCGCGGTCGTAGATGGCGAACTGGGCGGGGTAACCGAGGTGGGCGATCCGGCGGCGCAGAATCCGCACGCAGAGGCTGTGAAAGGTGGAGAGTTCCGGCTTGTCCTTCTTGCGTCTTCCCAGTTCGGCCGTGACGCGGTGCTGCATCTCGGCGGCCGCTTTGTTGGTGAAGGTCACCCCCAGAATTCGCGAAGGGCGCGTACCCCGCTTGATCAGCTCCGCGATCCGCAACGTCACCACCCGGGTCTTTCCCGTCCCCGCGCCGGCGAGGACAAGTAGCGGACCGCGAGTGGTTTTGACGGCTTCCTTTTGAGCGGGGTTCAGATCCATCTGTCGATGCGGGGCGGTACGCGAACGGGCAAGGTGGAATCTAGGATGGTAAGCCACCCGCACCATCGCGGGAAGGGGGTCACAGGAGAACTGCAAAGTCCTCTTGTGGCAAGAAAAGTGGCAGGCACTCTCCGGGCGCCGCTGTCGGAAAATCGCGATTTGCGGCAGTTCTGCGGACGGCACGGCGGAGCGTGCCTGCTACTTTGCGGACGGCACGGCGGAGCGTGCCTGCTACTTTGCGGACGGCACGGCGGAGCGTGCCTGCTACTTTGCAGTTCTCGGGAAGGGGGTCATGCCGATCTTGACGGCCCTGTTGAGGGGGCTCTATACTTCACTGTCTGGAAACCGGGAGCACTACCTCGCTAGGGTGAGAGCCGGTTTCCGCAGCCTTGCCTTTCCAGCCATTCCTTCGCCGCCGAACGGCGGGCGACCATCCTGCATCAGGTATCTCCACGATGAAAAGCGAACGCCGCCACGAGCTTCAGCACAATGCCTTGCTTGAATGGCTGACGCAGACGGGCCAGTCTGTCAAACCGTATCTGAACGTGGTTTTGCTGGTCCTTGTTGCGGTGTTGTTGGGGCTTGTTGGTTACAAGTGGATGTCGACCCAGTCGGCCGGGAAAGAGGCGAAGGCTTGGGACTCGGTGTTTGCGGCGATCAGCAAGGATGACACAGCACAACTCGACCAGACCATCGAAGACTATCCGAAGACGATCGCCGCGCAGTGGGCGGCCATCATTGCGGGCGATATGCAACTGGCCTCCGGCTGCCAGGACCTGTTTGCGACCAAGGCGACGGCAGCCGACCAGTTCCAGAAGGCCCAGGACAAGTACACGTTCGCTCTGGAGCATGCCAGCAAGTCGGAGATTCGCGAGCGGGCAACCTACGGCTTGGCAAGGACTTATGAAGCGATGGCGGGCACTCGCCAGTCTCAGGCGGATCTGGAACGAGCCAAGGAGGAGTATCAGAAGATCGTCGAGAATTGGCCCGAGGGGGCGTTTGCCAAGGCCGCCCAGGCTCGGTTGGATGCGCTGAGTCAGGCTTCCACCCTGGAGTTCTACGACGCGCTGGCGGCCTGGGAGCCGCGTTCCGCCATCACCTCACCCCAGGGCCTCGACAATCTGAACATCCCGTTCGACAAGCCGGAGGGCGGCCTGGATGTGGGCGGGACCCCGAAGCAGTTCTTCGACGACATTCCCAAGAAGATCGACGCGGCGTTGGAAAAGCCCGACGAAGGCGCCCCGGCGGAAGGTGCTGAGAAGGCCGCTCCTGAGCCCGATTCGACCGAGGCCCCGGCCATGCCGGCCGCCACGGGGGACAAACCGGCGGATAGCGAAACGAAGCCGGTTGAATAGATGCTCTGCTGTCTTCTCTGTTGCCGCCTTACCGCCAGAAACAGGTCCTTGATCTGTTGTTGAAGCGGAAACGGGGATGAACGTCCCATGCCTGATCGCCTTACCGAAGAACCCGTCGAGTTGATCGTGGAACCGGCGGAATCGGGTTGGCGGTTGGATCTGTTCCTTGTGCACCACTTTCCCGATTACAGCCGGGTGCATCTGCGGCGGGTGATTTCGGCGGGCGGGGTTCTGGTGGACGGCGGAGGCGGCAAGCCGAGCTATCGGCTCAAGCCGGGGCAGACGGTTCGGGCGGTTTTGCCCGAGATTCCCCGCCAGGCTCCGTCGCCGGAAGCCATTCCGCTCGACGTTCTCTACGAAGACGATTGGCTGGCGGTGGTGAACAAGCCGCCCGCGATGGTCGTCCATCCTGCCCGGGGCAACTGGAGCGGGACTTTGGCGTCGGCGTTGCAGCATCGGTTCGCGGGGCAGCTCAGTTCGGTGGGCGGGGCGACGCGGCCCGGAATCGTGCACCGTCTGGATCGGGACACGAGCGGGGTGATCCTGGTGGCCAAACACGATCTGGCCCACAGCAAGCTGGCCGTCCTGTTTCAAGATCGCCGGATCGAGAAGGAGTACTACGCAATCGTGGTGGGAGCCCCCGAGCGGGATCGCGACGTGATCGAGCAGCCCATCGGCTTGCACCCCACTCAGCGGGAGAAGATGGCCATCCGCCGCAACGATCCCGAGAGCAAGCCGGCGGAGACGTTCTACGAAGTGGACGAGCGGTTCGCCGGATTTGCGGCCGTCAGGGCCCTGCCCAAGACGGGGAGGACGCACCAGATCCGCGTGCACCTGTGCCATATCGGGCACCCGATCCTGTGCGATCGCCAGTACGGGGGTCACTCGCGGATCACTCGCGGCGAGATCACGGGCAATCCTGAAGACGCGGAGGTCCTGCTCGAACGCCAGGCCCTGCACGCCCGGCGGCTGCGGTTCTCTCATCCGGAGTCGGGCGAAACGATCGAGGTGGTTGCGCCGCTGCCGGACGACATGGCGGGCGTGCTCGAGGAGCTTCGGCGGCATCGGTCGGTGTGAGGTGGCGCCTCGCCGTCAGGCGTGCCGAGTCGTGCTCAACACGAAACCGCCTCCCAGGTATGCCGGAAATGCTGCACCGGCGTGGGATCGCCCCGGAATTGCCACAGTTGCGACGCCGGTCCCAGGAAGCTTGCCGCGAACCAGAAGGAGTGCACGGGATCATGCAGGAAGTGCCGAAACAGCGCCATGCCAAAGCCTCGGTTCAAGGCCCGGCGAAACATTCTCAGCCAGTCTTCGGCAGTGAATCCGTAGTCTTGTGTGCCGTCGACCTCGCGGACCATCCGGAAGAACCGGCTGGCGCATCGCTCGAGCTGCCCGGCCACCGGATAGTATCCCCCGTAGCCACGGTGCAGGATGGCGAAGTGAAACCCTCGCCGATCGAACAACTGCAAGAAGGGGGATCGCAGGAACTTGACGGGGGCCACGGGCGATCCGCGGAAGTGCAGTGCCGTGGTCACCACGCGCCGTGACGGGGAGGCCGGATCGAGCAGTTCCGAGAAGATGCGGAACATGTTTTCGTAGATGGGGTCCTGGCGGCCGCCGATGGCGTCGCGCGGCTGGCAGAAATGTTCCAGGGCGCCGTTCACGACGATGCCGTCGAAGACCCCACTCCACTCCTTCGGCAACGCCCGGTAGTCTGCCAGCAGGACGTCCAGCCCCTTGGCCCGGCAGACGGCGTGCTGATCTTCAGAAATCGTTACGCCCGTTGTTTCGCACCCGCGAGCCCGGGCGGCCGACATCAAGGTCCCCAGACCGCAGCCGATTTCCAGGAACCGGAACCCGGGACCGGCCTTCAGTTCATCGAGGAGGTAGGCGTGTTGCCGCCGCTGCGCTTCGTGATAGTCGGCCTGGGGATCGCCGTGATAGATCCCTTCCGTATAGTCTTCGACCCCGGCGATCGCAGAAATTCCCGTCAGATGGTAGCAGCGACGCACATTGGTTGCGACCTCAGCCAGCCCTGCCGCAGAATCGGCTACTTGGGGCCGGACCAACTCATTCACCTTCATCAGCAAGTGCCTCCACGAACGACGACTCGCTATACGATACCAGTTTGCCCCGTCGCCGTCCAAGGTGGTTTGAGGGTCTTGGTCTGGGACTTGTGCGCGCTCATCCCGAGAATATCGGGGGCCCGGCAACCTCATTGGCGGTAGTCCTTTCGGCGCCTGCCGACCCAGGTTGTTCGTGGGTGACGGACTTTCAGACAGGTGGACAAATACTACCAGGTCCACTCATGGGCCAACTCCGCATTGACCAGACGCCTCTCGGGGCGGCGTCCGAGATGAAGCTCGGCGATGTTTTCGGCAGCGAGATTGGCCATTGCCTCGCGGGAGGTCAGATCGAGCCCGCCCATGTGAGGACAGAGGAGAGCGTTGTCGACGGCCAGCAGCGGATGGTCGGGCGGCAAGGGTTCCTGCTGGAATACGTCGAGTCCCGCGCCCCCTAGCTTGCCGCTTCGCAGGGCATCGACGAGCGCCGACTCGTCCACCAGCCCTCCCCGGGCCGTGTTGACGAAGATCGCTCCGGGCTTCATACGGGCGAAGGCCATGGCGCCGAACAGCCCGGCCGTCTCGCGAGTGGCCGGCAGGTGCAGGCTCACCACGTCGGCCTGTTCGAGCAGCGAGTCCATATCGAGGAGTGAAACCGCGTTCTCCGCGGCCCAGGATTTGTCGGCGGCCGGATCGGCGGCGATCACGGTCATGCCCAAGGCGCGGCATCGCAGGGCCGTTTCGCGCCCGATCGCTCCGAGGCCGACCAGGCCGACGATTCGGCCGGCCAATCGGGGCATGGCCTGGCGATTCCAGAGGCCTCTGCGGATCTCGCGGTCGCGACGTGGGAAACCGTGGGCCACGGCAAGCATCAAGGCGACCGCGTGCTCGGCGACGCCTTCCTTATTGACGCCCGGCGTATTGGCCACGAGTATGCCCAGCCGTGTTGCCGAGGCCACGTCGACGGAATCGTAGCCGACCCCGCAGCGAGAGATGACTCGCAGGGACGACGCTTCCAGAACCTCGGCCGTGTAGGGCTCGATACTGGCCAACACGGCGTCGATGCCGGCAAGCTGCCCGATCAGCAGGCCGGTGTCGCGCAGATCCATCCCCGGAGCCGGAAAACATACGTCCAATCCGGCCTCGCGGAGAATCTCACAATGACGGCCTTCGACGCCCTGGAGGTATGCGGGGGTAATGAGGACTCGGGGCATGGGGTGGTTTCTCGTTTTCTAGCGCAAGGCAAGCGGACGGCCTCGCCTACGGCAGCGGGTTAAACGACTGGGATAGGACCAGAAGGTGTTCTACTGCCACCGGTGGGCGCGTTTCAAGCCGGGTTGCCAGCACCACGGCAGGGAGCATACAATCAGTCGGTTTGCGGCAGGCATGAGGGAGCGGTTATTACGGTCGCGAATAGTCGGTTTTCGCTCTGCAAGAAGAGAGCGTGTACGGAATTATGTGCTCGTGATCGGCCGGAAGGGGACAGTCCCATTTTTGCGGCATCCTGCCACAAAAATCGGGACAGTCCCCAAGAAGACGCTTGTTCGCGGAGCGAACAACGACACTTGTTGATTCGTGGTTCCTTAGTGGAAGGAATTGGCATTGGCTGCTGAAACGAAGATCCAGATTATTGGTATCGGCGAGGACGGCCTGGACGGCGTCACGGATGCTGCCCGGCGGCTCGTGAACGAGGCGGAGTTGCTGATCGGCGAGGCCCACTGCCTCTCGCTGGTGCCCGACGTCAAGGGCGAGCGGGTGACGGTGGGGGCGAATCTCGACGATATTGCGGCCCGGCTCCGTGAGAAGGGCGGCCGGCGAACGGTGGTGCTGGCCGTAGGCGACCCGCTCTTCTACGGCGTTGCCCGCTACCTTTGCGACAAACTGGGCAAGGAGCGGTTCGAGGTCGTCCCCCACGTGAGCAGCATGCAGCTTGCTTTTGCCCGGGTCAAGGAAAGCTGGGAAGAGGCCTTTCTGACGAATCTGGCCGGACATAGCGTCGAGGCGGTGCTGGGACAGATTCGGGGAGCCGAGAAGGTCGGGCTGTTCACCAGCGAGGTCTCGCCGCCCGACGCGGTGGCCAGGACGCTGCTGGAAAACGGGCTCGATTCCTTCACCGGTTACGTTTGCGAGAATCTGGGATCGCCCGACGAGCGGGTGACGCAAGGCGAACTGGCCGAACTGGCGGAACAGGAGTTCGGCCCGCTGAACGTGATGATCCTGGTTCACAAGCCGAGCGTTCCGGATCGTCCCAGCGACGCCGCCGGGCGCCGCTTGTTCGGCAATCGGGACGACGCGTTTCTGCAGTCGAAACCGAAACGAGGCCTGCTCACGCCGAGCGAGATCCGCTCAATGGCGCTTGCAGAGCTGGACATCGGGCCGTCGAGCGTCGTTTGGGACGTCGGGGCCGGCAGCGGATCGGTGGCCATCGAGGCGGCCCAGATCGCGAATTCGGGACACGTTTACGCCATCGAGATGGACCCGGACGATTACAGCTTGATCAAGCAGAACGCCGCTCGCTTCGGCGTTGCCAACCTGACGGCCGTGCTGGGTCGAGCTCCCGACGCCTGGGAGGGGCTCCCCGATCCCGATTGCGTCTTCGTCGGCGGGACGGGGCGGCAGTTGAGCCGGCTCGTCGAGTTGGCTTACTCGCGGCTCAAGGTCGGCGGCCGGTTGGTGGCGACCATGGGCAGCATCGACAACCTGTCGAACGTGCAGTCGTTGCTCCGGCAACTGTGCCCCGATGTCGACATTTGGATGATGAACTTCGCCCGGGGGACCTATCAGCTTGAGCGGATTCGCTTCGAGGCGATCAACCCGACGTTCGTTGTGGCGGCGGTGAAGACGAGCTAGCCGGTTTTCAGGAGTGGCCGGTTGTTGGGGTGGCCAAATCCGAAATACGAAGCTCGAAATCCGAAACAAATTCCAATTCTGAAATACGAATGTTTGAGAACCTGAGATAGATTTCCACTTGGGTTGGCGGGGCGTGCGGACATGGAAGTGCAACTTGATGTTATCGCGGTCGGCGCGCATCCCGACGACGTGGAGATCGGCTGCGGTGGGACGGTGGCGCGGCTGGCCGAGCAGGGGTATCGGGTGGGCATCATCGACCTGACGGACGGCGAGCCGACGCCCGGCTCTCCGGGGCCGGAAGTGCGATTGGCCGAGGCGCAGCAGGCGGCCAAGATCCTCGGGGCGGCCGTGCGGGTGACTCTTCCGCTTCCGAACCGCCGATTGTTCGACGACTTCGAGACACGCGTCGCCCTGGCCAAGGAGTTCCGGAAGTACCGCCCGCGTCTGGTCCTCGGCCTGGGCGGAGGCACGCCGACGGCCTCGCCGGACCACTACCAGGCGATGCTCATCACCGAGGCCGCCGTGTTCTACTCGCGGCTGACGAAATGGCCGGAGCATTTCGGTTCGCTCGAGCCGCACACGATCGCGGTACAGATGCACTACTTCTTGTCGTTTCGGCTACTCTCGCCGGCCGCGGAGAATTCGATCGTCAACGACATCAGTTCGACGCAAGAGAAGAAGATGGCGGCGATTGCCGCCTACAAGACGCAGTTTCCGCCGGAAAAGGCCCCGCTGTTCGAACGCATCCGGACCTACAACCGCCAGCAGGGGATGGCGGCCGGATTCGAGGCCGGGGAGGTGCTGGCCCACACGACGGCGTTGGGGACACGGGATTTGATGGGGTTGTTGTTTGGGAAGCCCGACTGATCTCGGTCGCTTCCTACAACATCGATCCACAATACTTGCAGTACTTGGCGTCGACGTCGTGTCCCTCGGCGGAACAGGAGGGGCAAGCCTGGTTGCTCGTCTCGCGGCGGCGGGCGGCGACCATCTCGGCGGAAAAGACGCCCACATGCCACAAGAACGGGTGGTTTGGGATTCCGGGGAACGGCGAGCAGGCAGAATAGGGCTTTTGCGAAGGGCCGGTTGACGCCAGGCGTGCCGTTGACTACCGTTAGTATTCAACTGGAATTCCAGAAGAATACTCCCGGTTCGGTCCCAGGCTCGGAATGAAGCAAGCGTCTCCCCTCACCCACCGCGCGTATGAGCACATCCAGTCCGAGATTCTCGCCGGCAGATTTCCGGCCGGAACGCTCATCTCGGAGATACGCATTGCCGAGCAGTTGGGGATAAGCCGAACGCCCGTGGGCGAGGCGATTCGGGCTCTTGCTGCGGAGGGATGGGTCGAGCAGCAGCCACGACGCGGGACGGTGGTTCGATCCTTCTCTCGCCGGGAGATCATCGAGCTTTACGAGCTTCGTGAGGCCCTGGAGACGTTTGCGGCTGCGAAGGCAGCGGTTCTCGTTTCGGACAGCGTCCTGGCCCGGCTCGATCGGTACTGCGACGAGATGCAGGGCCTGCTGGCGCACCTGGCTTCCAGCAGTGCCGGAATGCTGGACGGTACGGAATTGAAGCGGTTTCTGGCGGCCGACATGGCGTTTCACCTGCTCATTGTGAGGACGGCCGGAAACTCGCGAATCATGAAGCTGGTGCAGCAGACGCGGACGATCTCCCGCGTGTTTCGCATGCGCCGTCAGCGTCATAGCCATAAGGTGGTGGAGCGCGCCATCGAGTTCCATCGCCGCATTGCAGACGCTCTGCGAGCGGGCGACGGCGCCGCGGCAAGTCTGGCGATGACCGAACACATCCAGGTCAGCCGCCGGCAAACTATTGATGAACTCGACAATCAGCTTGCGTTGGACGATCCCGACGCCCCCATCGCCAACGATCTGCCGGCCGATCTGGTCGAGGAACTCAGGCGGATCGAAGAAGAAAACTCTTAGGCAGGCGGACGAAAAAAATCTACCAGTTAGACGCTCTAGGATAGGAAAAAGGCGTGGACATGTGGAGCTGGATCGGATTTGGCATAGAGAGCGGAGTCACCGCTCCACATGTCCACGCCTTTTTCCTGTCCTACGATTGCGGATATTGCTCACCTACAGACACGGTAAAATGGAGCTGAACGGTCGATGAGAGTGCGAAACAGTGGACCACCACCGGTGATGCTTGCTACTGCGTGAGGTTTCGCACTCTCATCGACCGTCCAGCCCCATTTGTGCGTCTAACTGGTAGATTTTTTTCGTCCGCCTGCCTGAAGAACGGAGATACTACCTTGATCCATCGGCATTGGATTCTGTTTTGTGTGGCCATCCTGGCGGCCGTTTCCGGCCATGTTCGTTCGGAGGCAGCGGAAGGCCGGGCCTGTCCCGTGCGGCCGCTGGCCAACGATTTCGTGGTCGTGTACGAGTCGCCCGACCCGGCCAATGTGTATGCCTACAGCCCGGGTCTGGTTCAATTGCCCGGCGGACGGCTCATCGCCACGATGGATCAGGGCGGTCGTGGGGTGAGCAAGCTGCCCAACATCGAGCGCGACGGAATGATCTGGCGAGGCCGCATCTATGCCAGCGACGACGAAGGAAAGACGTGGCAGTTCAAGTCGGACTCACCCATGTGCCACGCCCGCCCGTTCACGGCAGGAAAGTCCCTCTATGTGCTCGGCCACAACGGCTATCTCGTCATCGTACGTTCGGACGACAACGGAGAAACATGGGGGCAACCGGTACAGCTTACGGAAAGTACCGGCTGGCACCAGGCGCCGTGCAACGTGTGGTATGCTCACGACAAGATCTACCTCGTCATGGAGCGGAACACGGACACGTCGGCCAAAGGCTGGCCGGTCGCCGTTCTCGCGCCGGTCGTCATGTCGGCTTCCGTCTCCGCCGACCTGACGAAGCGCGAGTCGTGGACCTTTTCGAACGAGTACTGCTTTCGTGACGCCGTGAAGGAATTCGGGAAACCGAACCTGATTGGGGCTCCCTTCTTCAAGACGGGGCTGACTGCACCGGGCTCCAAAGGCGACAAGCGGGGCATGTCGGACATCGGCTGGCTGGAAACGAACATCGTCCAGTTCACCGATCCGGACCACGTCTGGTACGATCCGGCGGGCCGGACCTTCCACCTTTGGATGCGGGCCCACACGGGCTCGACCAACCTGGCCTGCGTGGCCAAGGCGATCGAGGCCGAGGACGGAAGCCTGACCGTTACGCTCGAGAAGGCGCCTTCGGGAGAGCCCATGCTGTACGTTCCCTGCCCCGGCGGGCAGATGAAGTTCCACATTCTCTACGACGAGCAAACGAAGCTCTTCTGGCTCCTCTCCAGTCAGGCCACCGACTCGATGACCGATCCGACCAAGTTGCCCGAGAATCGCTACAATCTGCCCAACAACGAACGCCATCGGTTGATGCTGCACTTCTCGAAGAACTGCGTCGACTGGTGTTTTGCGGGGCTCGTCGCCGACAGCGGAAACGCCGGACAGGGACGCCACTATGCCTCAATGATCTTCAGCGGTGACGATCTGCTCGTCCTCTCCCGTTCCGGCGACCATCGAGCGAAGGACGCCCACAACGGGAATATCATCACATTCCATCGTGTGAAGAACTTCCGCGAACTGGTCTATTGACTGAACGGCGATCGCTGCTCCTGAGGAGACAACCCGGTGATAAGTCGCACACTGAGTTCCTGTGTCCTTCTTGCCTTGACTCCTGCCGTGTTTTGTCCGGCAGCCGATGGGAGTGCCGCCAAGACCGGCGTCACCAATTCGATCGGCATGCGGATGGTTCCCATCGAATCCGGTTCGTTCCTCATGGGCTCCGAGTCGGGGAACTGGGACGAGACGCCCGTGCACGAGGTGACGATGGGCCGCCCCTATTGGATCGGGGCCACCGAGGTGACCAACGCCCAGTACGAGCAGTTCGATCCCGAACATCGGAGGCTTCGCGGCAAGCTCGGGTTCTCCAACGACGACGATGAAGCCGTCGTATTCGTCTCCTGGCATGATGCGGTTGCCTTTTGCCGCTGGCTGAGTGAGAAGGAGGGGAAGCCCTATCGCCTGCCCACCGAGGCCGAGTGGGAATACGCCTGCCGTGCCGGCACGACGACGCCCTATCAAACGGGCGAGACTCTGCCCGAGGCGTTTCAGAAGAACGTGGGCGAGTGCTGGTTTCCCGGCAGGCGGGCCGAGGGCGACGTCGTACCTCTCCATGTGGGGAAAACGCCGCCCAATGCCTGGGGCCTGGTCGACATGCACGGCAACGTGGAGGAATGGTGTTGGGACTGGTACGGGCCCTATGCGTCCGAGAGTCAGACCGACCCCGTCGGCCGCGCGACGGGCGATTTTCGCGTCACTCGTGGAGGCGCTCATTCGACCATGCTGGAATTTCTGCGCTCGGCGAATCGGTTGGGTACGATCCCGGAAGACAAGAGCTGGCTGATCGGTTTTCGGGTGGTTCAGGCTGAAATGCCCGAATCAAAGCCCTTGCCACTTGTAAAAAAGCCCCGAAACGCCCGCGACGTTCGCCAAGACGTCCCCAAGGACCTGGAAAAGGGGCCCGATCCGGCGAAACCCTATTTCTACGGTCCGCGCGTGTATGTCAAGCCACCGGAAGCGGACGATTGCCCGGTCTTCAACCGGCACAACCACTGCCCGGCCATCGTAAATTGTCCCAACGGCGACCTGCTGGCGATCTGGTACACGTGCGCAAGAGAGCCGGGACGAGAGTTGGGAATCGTGGCCAGCCGTTTGCGTTATGGGGAAGACGAATGGGAGACGGCCTCGAGTTTCTGGGACGCTCCCGATCGCAACGACCACGCCTCGGCCCTGTGGGTTGACGAGGAGGGAACGATCTGCCACTTCAACGGCCTTGCCGCGGCCGGCACGTGGGGCAGCCTGGCCGCGATCATGCGGACCTCGACGGACAACGGGGCAACCTGGTCGAAAGCCCGATTGATCATGCCCGAGCATACCGTGCATCACATGCCGATCGAGTCGGTGATTCGCACGAAAGAAGGAGCAATCCTGGTTCCCTGCGACGCCGTTCCGGACGGGCAAGGCGGTTCGGCCGTGTTGGTGAGCCGCGACGGCGGAACCACATGGCGCGATCCGGGAGAAGGACGGCCCGCCCCCATATTTGAGGCGGGAGCCACCGGCGCGTGGATCGCCGGTATCCATGCCGGGTTTGTGCAACGCACCGACGGCACGCTGACGGCCTTCGGACGCGGCAACAACATCGACGATCGCATGCCGATGAGTCTTTCGACAGACCTGGGCGAGAATTGGACCTACCAGGCGAGTCCGTTTCCGCCGATCAGCAGCGGGCAGCGGCTGGTCGTCCTGCGGCTCGAGGAAGGGCCGATTCTGTTCTGTTCGTTCGGCCGGGAGGTCTCTTTCCGCGACGCGGCCGGCGCCGAGCAGGTCGGGTCCGGACTGTTTGCGGCCCTCTCGGAGAACGACGGCGAAACCTGGCAAATCAAGCGGCTGATTACGGACGACGGCCCGCCGCACCTGGTCGAAGGCGGCGGCAACACGGGCAACTTCACGATGAGTCCGCTCTCTGCCGAGCCGCGGGGTTACATGTCGATCTGCCAGGCGGCCGACGGAGTGATCCACCTCATTTCGTCGAAGCAGCATTATGCGTTCAACCTGGCCTGGTTGCAGACGCCCGCCCCGGCGCCGCCCCCACCGGCCGAGTTGGAAAAGAAAGCGAAATGACAACCGTGAGCAGGCAATCACGACATTCAGTACCGCATGGATGCTTCTTTCTTGCACTGTTGGCAGTACTGGGGCAAGCCGATCTGGAATCGAAGGCACATGGTCAAGATATGACGGTTCCGAACGAGACTCCCGTCCGCGCCACGGAAAGACAGGTCACCGGCGCCCCCCACGGACACATCCTCACGAATTTCGGTGCCTGGTCGGCCGACGGCGAGTGGATCGTCTACGACGTCCGCAGCGATCCGGCCGGCAGCGTTTTTGACGGTCGGCGGATCGAACGGGTTCGGGTGGACAGTGGCAAGGTTGAAACGCTCTATACGTCGACCGACGGCGCTTGTTGCGGCGTGGTAACGGCCTCGCCAGTCGATGACCGCGTGGTCTTCATCCACGGGCCGGAGAATCCGACGCCGGACTGGAGTTACGGGGCCTGGCACCGGCGCGGCGTGGTGGTTCGCGCCGGAGCGCCCGGTGAGGCCGTGAACCTCGACGCCCGCGACTTGTCCGCCCCCTTCACGCCTGGGGCCTTGCGCGGCGGGACGCACGTCCACACGTTTTCGGGCGACGGCCGGTGGATTGCCTTCACCTACGAAGACCACGTGCTGGCCGAATTGGGCGACGGCGACGGTCACGATCTCAATCAACGCAACATCGGTGTGAGCGTTCCAACGGGGCCTGTGACGGTTGGGCGAGATCATCCACGAAACCACGACGGTTCCCACTTCACCGTGCTGGTCACCAGGACTGTCAATCACCCGCGTCCCGGCTCCGACGAGATCAACCGGGCGTTTGAAGACGGTTGGGTTGGTACCAGTGGATACGTGAAACCGGACGGCACCCGGCAGCGGCGTGCGATCGCCTTTCAGGGCCAGGTTGTTGCCGACGACGGGCAAGCGGTGAGCGAAGTCTTCCTGGTCGACCTGCCCGACGATCTGACGGTCCGCGGCGACGGAGCCCTCGAAGGCACTGCGACCGCTCGACCAGCGCCGCCGCGAGGTGCCGTGCAGCGGCGGCTCACGTTTACCACCGACCGCAAGCATCCGGGAATCCAGGGACCTCGGCACTGGTTGCGAAGTTCGCCCGACGGATCGCGGATTGCGCTGTTCATGAAGGACGACGCGGGCGTCGTGCAGATTTGGACGATTTCGCCTAACGGCGGCCGGCCGCGGCAGTTGACTCACAATAACGACGACGTCGCGTCGGCGTTCACCTGGAGCCCCGACGGGCGGTGGATCGCCCATGCGATGGACGGCTCGGTTTGCGTCACCGACGCCGGTTCCGGCAAGACCTGGCGGCTGACCGACAAATCCGAGGAGGCCAGTGCGCCTCGCCCCGAAGCGTGCGTCTTCTCGCCCGACGGGAAACGCATCGCCTACGTTCGCCCTGTCGCGGAGCAGGGCCAAACCTGGAACCAGATCTTTGTGCTCACCCTTGAAGGAACCGGCTCATGAGATTCATACGATCGTGTCGATATGGGACGTCGCTGTCCTCGCTTGCGCTTCGCGGTGGCTCGTCGTCCTCCTCGCTTACGCGTCGGGGTGGCATGTCGCTTTCCTCGCTTACGCGTCGGGTTGGGATGGTTGCGCTGCTTGCCTTGACGGCGGTGGCGCAGGCGGCGGAGCCGGATTTCTCGAAGGTTCCGGGAACGATCATCACCTATTCGCCGGCTTCGTCGAAGGTCTATATCGGTTCGCCGGGGATCGCCGTTCTGAAAGACGGAGCCTACCTGACGAAGTGTGACGAGTTCGGCCCTGGAACCACCGAGCACGTCAGCGCGGTGACCAACGTATTTCGGTCCGAGGATCGCGGCAAGACCTGGAAGCGGGTGGCCAGGCTCGACGGGCTGTTCTGGGCGAATATCTTCACCTACGAGGACGCCGTCTATCTGATGGGCACGACCCATCATCACGGCCGGATCGTCGTCAGACGCTCCGACGACGGCGGCAGCACCTGGACGACGCCCACCGACGGGGAGCACGGTCTGATCACGGCCGAAGGCGAATACCACACCGCTCCGATGCCGATGGTCGAACACGACGGCAAGCTCTGGCGAGCCTTTGAAGACGCCATGGGCGGCACTCTGTGGGGAGAACGGTATCGAGCACACATGCTGAGCATCCCCCTGGGCGCCGACCTGCTCAAGGCCGACAACTGGACGCTCAGCGAGCCGCTGGCGAGAAATCCGGATTGGCTCGGCGGAGATTTCGGCGGCTGGCTGGAGGGAAACGCAGTCCTCACGCCCGACGGGAAGATCGTCAACATCCTCCGGGTGGCCTGCAGCGACGGCGGCAAGGCGGCCGTCGTTCGCGTCAGCCAAGACGGAAAGACCCTGAGCTTCGATCCGGAGGCGGACTTCATCGACTTCCCCGGCGGCTCGAAAAAGTTCTCGATTCGCTACGACGAAAAGAGCCAGGCCTACTGGACCCTGTCGAACCCCGTCATGCCGCGGCACGCGGGCGAGACCAAGGCGTCGTCGATTCGCAACACGCTGGCCCTGATGCGATCGAAGGATCTTCGCCATTGGGAGATCCGCTGCATCCTTCTTTACAATCCTCAAGTGAAAAATCACGGCTTCCAGTATCCCGACTGGCTGTTCGAGGGCGACGACATCATTGCCGCGGTCCGCATGGGCTACGACGACGGCGTCGGCGGCGCTCACAACGCTCACGACGCCAACTTCCTTACTTTTCACCGCTTCTCCGACTTCCGCAACCTGACCATGGCCGACTCGGTCATCGATCCCAAGATGATGGAGCCGGAGCCGCAGGCTCGATTTGACTTGCCGGACATGACCATCGAGGGGCAGCGGTTCGACCTCGGCACCATGGCCGACGACGCTCCCGCCTATTCGAATCGGACGTACGTGTGGAAAGGCGTGCCGAGTCGCTTGTCGGGCTGGCAGTACACGCAGACCGGCGGCGGCGTGCGAGCCTCCATGGCAATCACGGCCAAACGGGACATGACGCTCTTCGCTGCCATGGCCGCGAACTACACCGCGAAGCTCTCCAGGTGGACCGCGACGGGGGAGACGTTCAAGTATACCGATGGCAATACCACGGAGATGGCCGTCCTGAGCCGCGAGGTTCGCGCGGGAGAAACACTCCGCGTGCCGCAAGGCAATTGGACGGGCTCTCTCGTGCTGATCCCGCCCGAGACTCAGCCGGTCCCGGTCAAGAGGGTGTCGAAGCAGAAGCCGCTCAACGTCTTGTTCATTGGGTCCGACGACCTCCGCGTTGAACTCGGCTGCTACGGCGACACGATCGTCAAGAGCCCGAATCTCGACCGGCTGGCCGCCCGGGGGACGCGGTTCAACCACGCCTATTGCCAGCAGGCGTTGTGCAATCCGTCGCGGGCGTCGCTCATGACCGGGCTGCGTCCCGACACGCTCAAGATTTGGGACCTGCCGACCCATTTTCGAGAAGTCCGCCCGAATGTCGTGACTCTTCCTGAGCTTTTCAAACAGAACGGCTACTTCACCCGGAACATCGGCAAGATCTTCCACAATTGGCGGCAGGAGATCGAGGGCGACCCGCAATCGTGGAGCGTGCCGGCCATGATGCACTTCGCCACGCACGACTCCGACGTCGCCATGGTCGACGGGGAGGTGCCTCCCAACCTGGTCACCACGGTGAGAACCGAATGCCGCGACGTGCCCGACGAGGCCTATTTCGACGGGCGGATTGCCGCGGAGGCGATCAAGGCCCTGCGGGAGATCAAGGATCGCCCGTTCTTCCTGGCCGTGGGATTCTGGAAGCCGCACCTGCCCTTCAATCCGCCGAAGAAGTACTGGGACATGTACGATCCGGACGACGTCGCCCTGCCGCCCAATCCCAATCCGCCTACCGACGTGCCGGCCATTGCCTTGCACAACGGGCGAGAGCTGCTGGGGAAGAAGGGTGGGGCGGCTCTGACCGACGACGAAGTCCGCGAGTTGCGGCGCGGCTACTATGCGGGCGTCAGCTATCTCGATGCACAGGTGGGCAAGCTGCTCGACGAGTTGGACCGCCTCGACTTGACCGATCGAACCATCGTCGTCTTCTGGTCGGACCACGGGTTCCATCTGGGCGAGCACGACCTGTGGTGCAAGACGTCGAATTTCGAGTTGGATGCTCGCGTGCCCATGTTGATTGCCGTTCCCAAGCCAAAGCACCCGGGCGCGGTGGCGGAGGCTCCCGTTGAACTCGTGGACCTTTATCCGACGCTGGCCGATCTGTGCGGTCTTGCCAAGCCGGAGGTGCTCGACGGTGCCAGCCTGGTTCCGATCCTGGACAATCCCGCGGCGAACGTCAAACCGGCAGCCTACACTCAACATCCGCGGCCGGCCTACTACAAGGGACAACCGGAAGCCATGGGATGTTCCATGCGTACTCCCGGCCGCCGCTATACGGAGTGGCGGGATTTTGCCACGGGAGAGGTGGTCGCTCGCGAATTGTACGACCACGAAATCGATCCGCGAGAGACCAAGAATCTGGCTGTGGCGCCAGATCGCGAGCAGGAACTCCGGGAACTGGCCAAGGAGTTGCGCAAGGTCTTTCCAGGGAAGCAATAGTCGTTGAGAGAACTTATGACGAGCCATTTCACGCAGTACGACTGGATGGTGCTGATCGCCTACTTTGTGGGGACCATGTCGATCGGCTTCTACTTCTGGCGGAAGAGCCGTTCCATCGAAGGCTTCACGGCCGCGGGCCGTTCCCTGCCGGGCTGGGTGTGCGGGCTGTCGATCTTCGCCACCTACCTGAGCAGCATCAGCTACCTGGCCTTGCCGGGCAAGTCGTTCGCGGGCGACTGGAATGCCTTCGTCTTCAGCCTGTCGATCCCGATCGCCACCTGGTTCGCCGTGCGCTGGTTTCTGCCTTACTACCGGGCCAGCGGCGAGGTGTCGGCCTATGCCATGCTGGAACACCGGTTCGGAGTGTGGGCTCGGCTCTATGCGAGCGTGTTCTATCTGCTCACGCAGATCGCCCGGATGGGCGTCGTCATGTACCTCATGGCGCTACCGATGGCAGTCATCTTCGGCTGGGATATCCGCGTGGTGATTCTCGTCACGGGCGTCTCGGTCACGATCTACTCGTTCGTGGGCGGGATCATTGCCGTCATTTGGGCCGATGCCGTCCAGGCAATCGTGCTGATGGCGGGGGCCGTCATCTGCCTGGCCGTCATGATGCTGGGCGTCGAGGGCGGTCCGGTCAGCGCCATTCGCGAGGCGGCCGATGCGGGCAAGTTCAGCCTCGGGGCCTTTGGGGCCGGTGCGGCTCCCAACGGGGTCCTCTGGTTCGACGCCAGCAGCGCGACCTTCATGGTGGTGCTGCTCTATGGCCTGTTCATCAACCTGCAGAATTTCGGCATCGACCAGAGCTTCATCCAACGCTATATCGCCTCGGGGAGCGACGCCGAGGCTCGCCGCGGACTGTGGCTGGCCGGTTGGCTCTACGTGCCCATTTCGGCCGTGTTCTTCCTGATCGGCACGACCCTGTTCGTTTACTATCACTCCGACAGGCACCCGGAGGATCTGCCGGAAGTCCGGCGACTGGTTGCCCAGCAGCGGCTCATGCAGCAGGGCGTCTATCCGGAGTACGACGAAGGGTCCGGAGAGACGCGTTTGACGCCCGCCTATGCCAAGCGACTTGAGTCCGCAGCGGCCGACCTCGACGATACGGCGATCGGCGACCGCGTGTTTCCGCATTTCATCGCGAAGCATCTGCCGCCCGGGCTGACCGGCCTGCTGGTGGCGGCCGTATTTGCCGCCGCCATGAGCACCGTGTCGACCAGCCTCAACTCGTCGGCGACGCTCATCATGACCGACTACTATCGGCGGTTCGTGAACCGCGATGCGACCGAGCGCCAATGCATGCTGACGCTCTACTTGAGCACCATCGTGTGGGGTATCCTCGGCACGGGCATGGCCCTGCTGCTGGTGAGGCTGACCGAGAGTGCGCTCGACATCTGGTGGACCCTGTCGGGCATCTTCGGCGGAGGCATGTGCGGGCTGTTCCTGCTCGGCATGATCAGCCGCAAGGCGAAGAACCCCGCGGCCGTCACCGGCGTGCTCGTCGGTATACTGGCGATCCTGTGGCTGACCATTCCCAACGCCGTCGATTTCCTGCTCAAACAACCGGACGGAGGCGGGGCCCACCGCCTGGGGTTGTCGCTGCAGGAATCGATGGCCGGCTGGCTCAGCCCCTTCCACGCCTTCATGATCCCCGTCTTCGGCACGTTGACAATTCTGCTCGTCGGCTTGCTCGTCAGCAGCTTCGCCAGCAGTCTCGTCAGCAGTTTCGCCAGCAACAAATCAACCCAGAAGTAGTGTCGCAATAACCCTGTTCAGGAATTGAATCATGAGTGCGAGTGTATCGGAAACAGAGACCAAGAGCGTCCCGGTGTTCGACGGCAACCTGCCCCGGCCCTTACGCGGCATCGTGCCGCCCATGGTAACTCCCATGACGGCCAGAGACACCCTCGACTGCGCCGGGCTGGAACGGCTGATCGAGCACATGATGGCCGGCGGGATCCACGGGCTGTTCATTCTCGGCACCACCGGCGAGGGCCCGAGCTTGAGCTATCGCCTGCGCCGCGAATTGATCCAGCGGACCTGCCGACAGGTCGCCGGGCGTATCCCGGTGCTGGTGGGCGTGACCGACACGGCCTTCGTCGAATCGGTCGACCTCGCAAGCTATGCGGCCGAAGCCGGCGCCACGGCGGCTGTCTTCTCGGCCCCCTACTACTTCCCGGCCGGGCAGCCGGAACTGCTGGAATACGTGACGCATCTGGTCAAAGAGATGCCCCTGCCCGTGTTTCTCTACAACATGCCCAGCCTGACCAAGACGACCTTCGGGCTGGAACTGCTTGCCGTGGCCGTCCAGATGCCGGAGATCGCCGGTCTCAAGGACAGCTCGGGCGACATCAACTACTTCCGCCAGGCGGTCGCCGTGGCCAAGTCGCGGCCCGATTTCGCCGTGTTGATGGGGCCCGAAGAAATCCTCACCGAAGCAATGACGGCCGGCGGGCACGGCGGCGTCTGCGGCGGGGCCAACCTGCGCCCGCGGGTGCTGGTGGGCCTCTACGAAGCCCTGGCCGCCGGCGACACGGCCCGGGCGGCTGAGCTTCAGGCCGACGTCATTCGCCAGAGCGACCTGCTCTATCATATCGGTCGCCACAGTTCGGCCATCATCAAGGGCATCAAGTGCGCCCTGTCCTGTCTCGGCATCTGCGACGACTTCCCGGCCGAGCCGTTCAACCGCTTCAATCCGCCGGAGCGGGAGCGGGTGGAAAGGGTGTTGAAGGAGTTGGGACTTGCCCGAGAGTGACGACAGACAACTCCTCCCCAACACGAGCCCCTATGAGGTGGCTCCAGTTTGACAGACACTCCAAGTGCTTGGGTTATGGGTGAGGCAACGTCTCCTGTCAGTTCAGAGTACCGGTGCCTCTTCTCTTCTGTTCCTTTAATGTGGAAGTATCACCAGCGTTCGACCCATGGGACCTCGCGTCCCAAGACACGGCAGAGGTCCAATGCGGCTTCGTACAGTGACAGCTTGTTGACGGCGGCCCAGAGTTCCAGTTGGTTTCCGCGGCTACGGAACTTGTGGCAGTAGTAGCGTCCCTCGTCCAGGTTCACCCACGCCAAATGCGCAAGTCCTTTTAACCGTTACAACCGGGCCATTCGGAAGTAGGACCCGAGACAATGCGTCGGAACCAGCCACGCTGCCAGAAAGCCGACACGAGGGCCGTGCAGGATACGCTCACGCAACCTGCCAGGACGAAAGAAAGAGATCACACAGAAGAGCCGACAGCGATTGGGTTCAGCGTCAGAAGTAGACGTGTACGCCCCAATGCGAACACCCATGAACTGTCTTGCTATGATTCTCCATAGTCTTTATCCGATGGTTTAGCGAAAAGACGTAACAACCAGTTTGGAGTTCTGAGAAGAAAAATGCCTGATACAATCAAGAAAACATCCTTAGCGTTTGACTCGATTAGGTATCTTGGAATTCGAGTCCATAGGCTTGGTCTGCACTTTCGGAAATCGGGATGGAGTCAGGCGGCCTTAAGTATTGATAATTCGTTTTGCATCGTTTGTTGTCGTAATGCTTTGCGTCGGTTGGCGTGAGAAGGGCGGCGGTTGGCGTCGTCCCAAGGCGAGTCGCTTCGATCGCAGAGTTGAGCGTGACTTTGGTCCCACGCCCATAGTTCGACCAACGTATGCATCCAGAGGTTCAGGTTGTAGACGGCGACGTTCGTCCAGATGTTTCGAACCTGTTGTTGGCCCGATCCCCAGACTTCCTTGACGTCGTGGAAGTCCTGTTCGCTCGTGGCACGGTCGGCAAAGGCTTCCAGTATTTCCACCGCACCGGCTTCCGGCTGAGTACAGAAGAACGCAAACCAACCATGATCTTCTTTGACCAACACAACTCGGACAACGCCGCCGATCGGTCGGTAAGTGGCCAGGAAGGTTTTGTAACTGTTTCTCCGTACAGCGTGCACTCGGCAGTCTGCCAGCCTCGTTTCTGTCCCGCTCGCTTGGCCAGGCTGATCTTGTTCTTGCCATACTTGCGCGGTCGGCCTCGGCCGCGAGGCTTTCCCGGCTTCAACTTGGGCGGCAAGTCGCGAAGGGCTGCATCCTTTCGCAAACGGCCGACAACGACAACCCCCGAGAGTTTCAGGGCACGATCCAGAAAAGGCCGTTTGGTATAGCCGCCATCGATGACGATCCAAACCGCCTTTCCCGCGTTTTTCAGGAGGGGAACGATCCATTCCACCAGTTTTGCGGCCAGTTCCAGTTTCGTGGCGAATCGCCACTGCCGCCAAGGAGGGATCTTCGCCATCGTCTTCCTGCGGACATAGAGCATGGCCCGCAAGGGCAACCCCACAGCGCCCCACTGGGGATGCCGCAAGGCAAGCGAGATCAGATCGTAACCCAAATGTGGCCGTACAAGTACGTCTGATCGGCGGGCCCCGGAGTGGGGTTGTGATGGATGTCGGCCCCTTCGACCTTCGGGCCGTATCGCTTGGTCGGCGAATCGTCGATGACCAGCAGCAGACGTTCGGGCAGAGGGAGAGTTCGCAGTACCAGGGTTACCAATTGCGTGGCGATCGATTTGGTCTTGCGTCCAATCACCGCCAGGAAATAATAGTAGTCGTCGAAATCGTCGCTGACACCCGCCGCTCGGAGCCAACTGGTTACCGTGCGGCGTCCGCTGGCAAAGAGAATGCCCACCAGGAGTACGGGCAATCTCCAGCGGTTGCGGGCATGCAAATCGGCGGACAACCATTCGCTCCACTCCGACCACTGATCCGGACATCTCCAATTCGGCTTCACCATCCTTGGCTCTCCCCAAATGCGGCTTGTTTAGTAACAGCAGCATGACGGAAGAGCCATTTTTTGTGGAGGTCAATTTGTTAACGGCCTACGGCCGATTTCCGAAAGTGCAGCCTGTCAAACTGGAGCCACCTCAAGATGATTCTCGCCTAATCCGGATTAGACATGAACTTCAGGTGCGACATTCGCGTCATTCCCGCGAGGCGGGAATGACGCGATGATCTGCGCAAGTGGGATTACGTGGTTTCGAAGTCGTCGACTTCCCGGTAGGCCGCGATGACGGCCTTCTCGCCTTCGGGGCCCGGTTGGGAGTTGCCGTGCTCCATGCCGACGATGCCCTCGTATCCCTTGTTGTAGAGCCACTTGAAGATGTTTCTGTAGTTGATTTCGCCGGTGGTGGGCTCTTTGCGGCCGGGGTTGTCGCCCACCTGGATGTAGGGAATTTCCTCCCAGGCCATCTCCATGTTGGGGATCAGGTTGCCTTCGCTGATCTGCTGATGATAGAGGTCGTCGAGGATCTTGCAGGAGGGGCTGCCGACGGCCTGGCAGATCATATAGGCCTGGGGGATCTTCCAGAGGAACAGGTCCGGATGGTTCGTCCAGCGGTTGAGCGACTCGAGGACCATCGTCAAGCCTGACGGCTCGCAGACGGCGGCCATGCGCTTCAAGGCTTCGACGACGTTGCGGGTCTGATAGTCGGGTTCGAGGTTATGGGCGATCGTGCCCGGCACGACCGTGCACCACTTGGCGTTGACGCGTTTCGCGCACTCGACCGCCTTCTTCATTTCTTCGAGGGCCTTGTCGAGTTCGTCCTGGTTGCCCGAGGCAAGGGTGGGGTTCTGGAAGTCCTTGTAGGCGACGAACACGCCCATCTCGATGCCGAGCCGCTGCATTTCGCCCGCGATGCTGTTCTGGGTCTCGACGTCGCGGCCCATCATGTTGTTGTCTTCGAGGGCGACGAAGCCTTCGTCCCTCATGAACTTGAGCTGGTCGATGAGGTCGTTGCCGGCCAGGTTCTTGAACATCCCGAAGTGGGGGGCATATTTCAGATTGAAGCCGCCAAACTTCTTCGGCTTCGTTTCGGCAGCGTGAACGGTGTTACCGGCCGTCAGGGCGGCTCCGGCAGCCAATCCGGTCGTCAGGAAACTGCGTCGATCCATATCGGTGCTCCTTGGCATCAGTGTTGAGTGGGGAATATCACGGGTTGGTCAGGTTGGGGGCCCACAGCCCCTCCTGGATCGGCGGCATCTCGCCTGATTCGGGCAGCGTGGCCTGGGCCGCTTCGCGAAGTTGTTTGGAGAGGCCGGCGACGAGATCCGCCTTCGCCGGATCGTCGGCGAGGTTCGTCTGTTCCAGCGGGTCGGCGTCGTGGTCGTAGAGTTCGCGACCGCGGTTGCCCTCGTGCCACTCGGTGTAGCGCCAACGCGGCGTGCGGAGCGTGAAGCCGAACGTGGTGACCTGCTTGTTGCCCCGGGTTACCTGGCTCAGCGTCCAGCCGCGTCCCGCCGCGGACGGGTCCTGCAGGATCGGCACGAGGCTCTGTCCCTGAAGGTTCTCGGGAGTCGGCACGCCGCAGAGTTCGGCCAGCGTCGGGTAGAGATCGACGAGCCCGACGGGGGTTGCGGCCACAGCGTCCTTCTTTCCCTTGCCGGGTGCGGCGATAACGAGCGGCACGCGGGCGCTTTCTTCGAACAGGCTCATCTTCTGCCACAGCCCGTGTTCGCCCAGGTGGTAGCCGTGGTCGCTGGTGAAGACGACGATCGTGTCGTCGGCCAGGCCCAGCCGGTCCAGGGCATTCAGGACCCGTCCGACCTGGGCGTCCATGAAGGTGACGCTGGCGAAGTAGGCCTGGATGGCCTGCTGCCGCAGAGTATCGGTCAACAGTTCGTGTTCCTTCTTGTGGCTGCCCAGGGCGTCGGCCGGCAGATCCTTCACGTCTTCCTCCACGCCCTTGACCAACGGCATCTTCGCCTCCGGATAGCCCTCGAAGTACTCCTTGGGCGATACGTAGGGCGTATGGGGGCGAAAGAACCCCACGGCCAGGAAGAACGGGCGGCTGCGGTCCCGGGCGCACCGCTCCAGGACCCACTCGGCGTCGCTCGCCTGCATACCGTCGGTGTGGAGGAGATCGCCGCGGGGCGAGGCGTACCAACTCAAGGTCCCACCGAAGCTCCCGGGCCTGAGGGAGAAGATGTCGGGCTCCTCCAGCAACCGGTCGCAGCCGGCCGGGTTGAGTTCCAGTTCCCAGGAGCCCGGATCGTCGTGGCCGTTGGTGCCGATGGAGTTAGGCACGTTGTAGTGATACATCTTGCCGATGCGGGCGGCAAAGTAACCTTGCTGGCGAAAAGCCTGGGGCAGGCTCACGTGACGGGGGATGGTCTGGCGGAAGAGCTGGGCGTTCCGGATGATGCCGGTGCTGTTCGGATAGAGGCCGGTGAGCATCGAGTTCCGGCTCGGCCCGCACAGCGGGAACTGGCAATAGGCCCGATCGAAGCGAACGCCGCGCTGGGCAAGGCGATCGATGTTTGGCGACTTGGCGATAGGATGACCGTAGCAGCCGAGGGAGTTGTTCAGATCGTCGGCCATGATGAACAGCACGTTGGGCCGCTTGCCCGACTCGGCGCCGACGACGGGCGTGAGCGTTGCGTGGACAACCAGTGCGGTCATCACGATTGCGATCGAGGCAACCATGGGCTGAGTCAGGCCATGTGGGCGGCGGGGAGCGATCTTCATCAAGGCAAGCAGTGGAGACATGGTGTTCCCTCTCATCCTGTTTGTGCGTGTTCGCCAGTACGTTTGATTCTCAGTATCTCCGCTCACCGTTCACGGGTCAATTCTGAGGGCCGCGCCGATCCTGACAAAAAAGCCGTTGAACCTGTTATTGCGGCCGGATCGTCGAGCCGACACTTCCCGTCACTCACCAGCACGCCGAGCAAGGTGCTGGTGTAGTTCTTGGTCGACGACCAGATATTGTGATAGGCGTCGCAGTTGGGGCCCTTCCAGATCAGATAACCGTTGCGAACGATCGCCAGTTCCCGGGCGCCCTGTTCGCCGAAATTGGCGTCCATGTAGTCGACGGCCGCCTTCAGTCTCGCGGCGTCGACCCCCTGAGAGTCGGGAGCCGCTTCCTGCCAGTTCTGGCCGGGAAAGACGCCCTGGGCCGTCGACGGCCCCGCTCCCCAAAGCCCGATCAGCAAGGGCAACATCAACCGGCAGAGATGTTGGACCGTCATGATTTCTATTCCTCGTCTCTCGGGTTTAGCTGTCCTGTGAGGTATGCTTTAGTTGGCGAGTATCGTTTCTTGTACAATCGGAGGGAAAGCCGTGCCACCCCGACTGATCGGCGATCTGACGATCGCACGCGAGGCAACCAGCCAGGCATTCGTCCAGTTTGTCCGTCAGTTGAGAGCATGTCGAGAATGCGGAGAGACGGCCGGATTCTTCGACAAGATCTGCAAGCACTGCGGTGCAGGGAGTCCGGTAAGGATTCCCATTTCGGCGAGCGTGATTGTCGTCGCCATCGTTGCTCAAGCGGCCATTGTCGTTCTCCGAGTCATGTGACTTGCCCTGCAAAACCGGTTACAGTTCAAGCGGACTCGTCGGAAGCTCAAGGCGCCGGCTGCAATCCCGCTTGACGGTCGAGCGGTACGCCATCACTGTCGCTGGGTGGCAATTCCGGCAGAACGGGCAGCAGCAGTCGCGAGGCACGCTCGGGATCGTGGAATACCTGAACGGCCGCCGGGGGCGGGGCCGAGTCGTAGCGATAGCTCGGTTCGCCGGAGCGAGTTTGGCCGATCGGGTCGCCCCCCGGCGGACGGCCGATTCTCAGCAAGAGCTTGTGCCCGGGCCGAAAGACGTGACCGATCACCGGAATCTCGATCTCGTAACGCACGACATCGCGCGGCGTAACCGGTACGGGCTCGGCATGCGTGTGTACCGGCCGCACCAGCAGCGTCTGATCGTCTTGCACGACGCGGACGGATGCCCCTTCGTCCAACTGGCGGTGGGAAGCCCGCAGGAGGCCGCGTTGCAGTCCGTAGGTTGTCCCGTCGGGGGCAACGTCGGCGAGTAGCGTGAAGAAGTCGGTCTCGATGGTACTGAGTGCAGCGTACAAAGTGAGCGTAACCGGGCCGCAGATTGCCAGTGGTTTGTCGATGGGCAGGACGTACTCGAGCCGTTCGCTTCCGCTGGTAGTCTCACCATGCATCACCCGATAGGAATCGGGCGACTCTTGCGACGCCGGTGCATCGAGTTGGAGACGGCCGCCCGACCGCAAGTAGCAGGGCGTCCACTGCGTGTCGGGCAGCGGGAAGTCCGACGTCTCCAGGGGGCGTCCAAAAGTCACGGGGCCCCGACGCCCTTCTTGCTGCGTCTCGAAATAGACCTGCACACGGCGATCCGGATCGGCGATCTTCCCGTCGCCCTCCCCGAGCAGCCAATGCTGCAACCAGGCGTTCATATCGCCCGGTCCCGAGGTGGTGATGCCATGGTTGCCGTTGGAGAGGATCAAACGCTTGGGCACGTCTTCGGAAATGGCTTTCCAAATCCACAGTCCCGAGGGCCCGGTCTGCTCGTCCTGGTAGCTCTGGGCCATAAGGATCGGGGCACGGACCTTGCCTGCGTACGCGACAAGAGACTGCCGCCGCCAGTCATCATCGTAGACCGGCCGGTGCATGAGCCGCCAAAGCATGTCATCGCGAAGGTCGCGTGCCGGGCGGGAAGCAACGATTGCCTGGTAAGCGTCGGGCTCCAATCCGCGGACCTCCCGGGCGGCCGAGCCTGAGTCGAACGGCCCTTCCAGGCCGTAGAAGCTGTTGAGCCAATCGACGGGGAAGCCGCAGTTCGGTACGCCGCCGGGCCGGCAGATGCCGCGGTAGGCGTCTTCGATCAGGCCGGAGACGCAGGCCGCCTTCAGCGACGGCGGGGCGGTCGTGGCGACGAGGAAGCCCATCAAGCCGGGCCAGGAGTGGCCGACGATGCCCACGCGGCCGTTGGACCAGGGCTGCTTGACGATCCACTCTTCGATGATCTCGTATCCGTCCTGCCAGGAACGTTCAACCCACGGATTCAACGATCCGCCCGACGCCGCGGACCCGCGAATGGAAGCATTCACGGTCACGCACCGATGTCCGAATCCGCCGGGGTTGATCGGCGGCACGGAACTGGGATAGCCGCAGAGCGTGAACACCGTCGGCCACTTTCGGTTCGACTGGGCGTCGAAGTCGTTCGGATAACCGACGGCCAGGGCGATCTTCACCCCGTCGGACATGGCGGCGAAGGTGAACTCGTGTTCGAACGGAATTTCCTGGCGTTCCCGTTCGGCCTTCTGCCGCTCCAATTCCTTGCGGTAGGCTTCGGCCTCGGCGATCGAGAGTCGCCCATCGCCGTCGGTATCCGCGGCCGGATATTGGCGGAGCCAGTCGCGAAGTTGGGCCTCGCTTGCCCGGCTGATATCTTGCCCCAGGGACGGGTGGCATACCGTCAGAAGGCCGCCCGCGGTCAGGCAGAACAAGAAGCACCACCAAAGACTTCGCAATCTCCGCGACATTCGCCTTTCTCCGTTGCACGAGGTTTACAGCCAATACCGGGTCCGTGCATTATCGCCCCGCGAAATCGCGTGTCCATACTCCCGGCTGTTCTGCGAGAGCCGGCGAATGCTGGTGGCAGGCATCCCGTACTTTGCCACGCTACTGCGGCGCCGATACGCTGTTCGCGTCCCGGTAGGCATCCACGCTCGGCTTGTAGGCGATCGTGTCGAGCAGGGTGACGAGAATGAACAGGGCCACGAAGACCAGAGCGGTCAGAAAGGCCAGGCCGTTGAAGGGGGCGTCGTAGCGGAGGTGCATGAAGTAGAGGGCGACCAGCGTGGCCTTGACCGTGGCGATGGCCATGGCGATGGGCAGGTTGAACCAGCCCAGGTTGACCCAGGTGGCGGCCACGGTGAGGAAAGTCAGCACCATCAGGGTCGCAAAAACCCCAAAAAGCACCGGCAGGGGCATCACGTGGGCGATTTCGTGGTCGTCGTGCGACGATGCGGTTGCGGCCTCGGTCGTCATGGGCGTGTCAATGAATCAAATAGAGCAAGGGGAACAGGTAGATCCAGATCAGGTCGACCAGGTGCCAATAGAGGCCCACGAAGTCGACCGGTCCGAAGTAGCGGCGGTTAAAATGGCCCTTGCGGGCGCGGTTGAGCACCCATGCGATGGCGCCCATTCCGGCGATGACATGGACGGCGTGAAGGCCCGTCATCATGAAGTAGATGCTGAAGAACAGGCCCACATTCTTCGGCTCCTCCCCATGAAGGCCCTCTCCATCGCTCTCCGCGCCGTGCCCCGCTTCGTTGTGCTCGGCGGAATCGTGGTGCTTCGGATTGTACTGACTGGCCCAAAGCAGCCCGTCGTGCCACTTATGGTGGTACTCGACGGCCTTGACGCCGAGGAACACGAATCCACACGCGAGCGTAATCGAAAGGAGCCGGACCAAAGCCCGCTTTTGCTCCAGTTGAGCGGCCCGGACGGCCCAGGCCATAGTGAGGCTGCTAAAGATCAGCACGGCCGTATTGAGGGCGCCGAGGTTCTTGTCCAGAAACTGGTGGGCGTAAATGAAGATCTCGGGATGGTTGGCCCGGTAGATCACATAGGCGCAGAACAGCCCGCTGAACAACAGGATTTCGGTGACCAGGAAGATCCACATCCCCAGCTTGCCCGCGTCGAACTGCTGGCGGTGCGTGTCGAAGTGGTGCGCCAGGTCGTGCGGATGGTTTTCGTCGTGATCGGGAGCGGCGGACATGGCGTGGAGGTGGAATGTGCAAGGCAGTAGCGGGGAGGGTCAAATCCGAAATCCAGAACACGAAATCCGAAACAAATCCAAAACGCGAAATGTGAAGGTCACAAACGGCGCGTGGCAAACGTGTGCGGCGGATAGTGCCCGTGTTTGGAGCATTTCGGATTTCCTGGTCTTGGATTTGTTTCGGATTTCGAGCTTTGCATTTCGGATTTCGTGTCACTGGTTCGCCAGCAGACCCCTGCACCACGATCAGTTGACGCGATAGTAACAGTTCTTCTCCGGGTCGTACTTGATGTGGTCGTAGTCGTAGGGGTCGGAGACGCTGGGCGTCTCGGCAAAGTTCTCCTTGGGGGGCGGGCTGCTGCACTGCCATTCGAGGGTGGCGCTGCCCCAGGGGTTGGCCGGCGCGCGCCGGCCCTTGAAGAGCGAATAGAGCAGATAGATCAGCACGCCGAGCATGGCCAGTCCCATGAGGAAGGCCCCGATCGACGACAGGAAATGGAAGATCTCAAACTTCTCGGGAAAGTCGTGGTAGCGGCGGGGCATGCCGCGGCTGCCCATGACGAATTGCGGGAAAAAAGTGAGATTGAAGCCGGCAAACACGCCGATCGAGCAGAGCCGGCCCCAGAACTCGTTGTACATCCGGCCGGTGATTTTGGGCCACCAGTAGTGGAGCCCGGCCATGAAGGCGATCAGGGTTCCGCCCACCATGGTGTAATGAAAATGCGCCACGACGAAGTAGGTGTCGTGCAACTGCACGTCCGTCGAGAGCGTGGCCAAAAACAGCCCGGTCAGCCCGCCGATTCCAAACAGGAGGATGAACGACAGGGCGTAAAGCATGGGAGTGTCGAGGGCAATCGATCCCTTGTACATGGTCGCCAGCCAGTTGAAGACCTTGATGGCCGACGGGATCGACACACTGAAGGTCAGCAGGCTGAAGATCGTGCTGGCCAGCGACGACTGGCTGCTGACGAACATGTGGTGCCCCCAGACCAGAAAACCCAGTAGGGCGATGGCCACGCTGGAATAGGCGATGAAGCGATAGCCGAAGATGTGTTTGCGGCTGAAGGTGGGAATGACTTCGCTCATGATGCCCATGGCGGGCAGGATCATGATGTAAACGGCCGGATGGGAGTAGAACCAGAAGAAGTGCTGGAACAGGATCGGGTCGCCTCCCTTGGTGGGGTCGAAGATGCCGATCCCCAGCACCAGTTCCGCCGCCAGCAAGAGCAGCGTGATGCCCAGAACCGGCGTGGCCAGGACCTGGATGATGGCCGTGGCGTAGAGGGCCCAGAGAAACAGGGGCATCTTGAACCAGGTCATGCCGGGCGGTCGCAGGGTGTGGATGGTGGCGACGAAGTTGATGCCGGTGAAGATCGAGCTGAAACCGAGGATGAAAGCCCCCACCCCGGCGGTCAGCACGCGGGTATCGGTTTGAAAGGCGTAGGGGACGTAAAGGGTCCAGCCCGTATCGAGCCCGCCCGTGACCAGGGCAAGCAGGAAGAACAAGGCCCCGATCACCCAAAGGTGATAGCTGGCGAGATTCAAGCGGGGGAAGGCCACGTCTTTGGCGCCAAGCATGATGGGCAGGACGAAGTTTCCCAAGGCGGCGGGGATTCCCGGCAGGATGAACAGAAAGACCATGATCGCGCCGTGAAGCGTGAACAACTGGTTGTAGGTGTTTTCGTCGACGATCTGCTGGCCGGAATGGGCCAGCTCGACGCGGATCAGCATGGCGAAGAGTCCGCCCAAGCCGAGCGAGGCCATGATCGAGATCAGGTACATCAGACCGATCCGCTTGTGATCGAGCGTGAAGGCCCAGGAGAGGATCCCGCGATCGCAATTCAGGTAGTTGAGCGGTCCGCGGTCCGTGGGGAAATCGGCTGTCTTGCCGTCGACTGTCGTTGCCATGGTCTTCTGATCTGTTATCCGTACTGGGGCCTCGACCCGAACGTTCAGCCGCCGTCGAGCGACTTGAGGTACTGGATGAGGGCCGTGATTTCGTCGTTGCTCAGCCTTCCCTTGTAGGTCGGCATCTGATTCTTGTATCCTTCGCGGATCTTCGCACCGGGCTCGTTGATCGACTGGCGGACGTAGTTCTCGTCGACGGCCAGGCTGCTGCCGTCGCTGAAGCGGTGGGTCTCGCCGAAGATTCCCTTGAGGGTGGGGCCGATGCGGGGAGTGCCGTCGGTCGAATGGCAGGAGCCGCAGCCGTGCAAACGGAAGAGCTTTTCGCCGGCCTCGACGGGCGTGGCGCTATTGCCCAGAATGTCGCCGGCCTCAACGAGCCAGGCGTCGAATGCTTCGCGCTGGTGGACGACGACCGAGGCCAGCATATCGGAATGGCCCGTTCCGCAATACTCGGTGCAGTAGAGGTCGAACTTGCCCGGCTGCTTGGCCTGGAACCAGGTGCGGGTATACCGCCCGGGCACCACGTCCATCTTCACGCGAAAGGCGGGGATCGACAGGCTGTGAATCACGTCTTCGCTCGACATGACCAGACGCACCGGTTCTCCAACGGGTACGTGCAGGTCCGTCGCCATCGTGCCGTCGGGGTAGGTGAACTGCCACGACCACTTGCGGGCGGTCACCAGGATCTCATAGGCCTGCTCGGGCGGCGAACGGAGTTCCACGTAGCCGACGAAGCCGGCGTAGAACATGATGATGACCAACCCCAAGGGGATAAGGCTCCAGACGGCCTCCAGCAATGTGCTGTGCGTGGCCGTCTTGACCGCCTCGACCCCCGGCCGCCGCCGGTAACGGACAACAAACAGCACCAGGACGGCGAAGATCAGGGCAAAGAAGAAATAGGAGAGATAAAGGATGTAGTAGAACACGTTGTCCACCGCCCACGAGGAGACAGACTCGGGCGGAGGAAGCCAGAACGAGCCCCCGTCGGACTGCGCCAAAAGGGCCATCCGGCTGAGATCGGAAAGCGTGCCTACTGCAAAATCAACCATTTCCGTCAACCTGAACTTGTTTGACTCACCGCTGGAATCGTCGGCTGTGTCTCATGTTGCCCGGCGGGGCCCGTTCGTCTTGTCAGGCCATCTACGCCTGCGGAACACTCAACGCCTCGTCCGTCCTCTTGCGCCTTGCCTTACTGGCCTCGCGGAGCCAATAGATGCCCAGCAACCCAGTAAGGAAGATGAGCGTCAGCACGCCGCCGGCCTGCATGATCTTCATGGCGGCCGGGCCGTAGCGTCCGGCCTTCTCATCATACTGGAAACAGAACAACAGAACCTGATCCATGGTATTGCCGATCTTGCCTTCAGACGCCTCCAAGAGCGCCAGCCGCACCGTTTGGGGCGGATATTGAACGCCGTAAAGGTAGCGTGACAATCGCCCGTCCGGGGTGCACACCATGGTGACGGCCGCGTGGGCGTATTCCTTGGTCTCGGGAAGATAGGCATAACCGAAACCGACCGTCGCCGCAAGCTGGCGGATGTTTGCGTCTTCCCCGGTCAGACAATGCCAACCCTGGTCGACGCCCTGCCGCCCGTAGATTTCCAGGTATTTGCGTTTGGTGGCCTCCGCGCGCTCCGGTTTCTCTGCCGGGTCGATGCTGACGGTGACCATGCGGTACTGGTTGCCCAAATCCCAATCGACGCCCTGCAGCCCCTCGAACAGCCCGTTGAGCTGCAGACTGCAGAGCATGGGGCAGTCGGAGTAGTTCAAGGTGAGGATCACGGGCATCTTGCCGTCGAAGAAATCGCCAAGCCGGACGTTTTCTCCGTTGGAATCGACGAACGGCAGTTCCAAGGGGATCTGGGTATCGAGATGTTCGTCGACGCCGATCGACTCGATCTCCTTGGGCACCGCCTCGGTGTTTTCGGCGGCGACGGCCGCGGAAGCGAACCACAAGACCGCAGCCACCACGAGTGGGGACATCGAGAACTTGTTACCTATCATGGTCGGGCCTCCTTGGGCACGGCTGTATGTCGCTCTTCGCATCCGCGAAAAGGCCCTTGTTCGCGGAGCGAACAACGACACTCGTCGACTTCTCATTCCTTGGGCTGGGGCTTCGCAGACTTCGGGCTCCCCGCTTCCTTCAAAACCGTTTCCATCGCTTGCTGGATCGGTATGGCGTAGAACGTTTGTTTCGTGCCGTCCTCGGCGGTCGTTTCGCGGACCGCGTAGCGGGCGAGTTGGGCCTCTTGCGTCGCCCGTTGCTGGTCGGGGTTCAACCAGGATTGGGCAACCGGGTTGCCGGCGGCGATCGATTCGACCCGCAACCGAGTTCGCACGGCCGCCTCGTCGCTCCGCGACCGTTCCACTCGCTTCTCGACCGCGAAATAGGCAACGATCGCCACCAACGAAACGGCCGTGGTGAGGATCACGCCGAGAGACCCGACCAGGAAGACCTTTCCGGTGTTGACGTCGCTGTGATGTGTCATGGGATCGTCCGCCTGCCGCTACAGGTTCTCAAAGGCCAGGGCCTCGGGAAGTCGAGGATCTTTGGTAGGCACGAGGGCCACGTTTGCCGCGGTGCGCAACAGACCGCCCACATACAGCCCGCCCAACCCGACTAGCAGGCCGAGGTCGATCAGCCCCAGCGGAAACCGGTCGGAAGCGAAGGAGGGCATGACCAGGTAAAACATATCGAGCCAATGAAACGCCAGCAGCCAGACGCACCAGAATCCGAGCAGAACTTTGCGCCGCTTGACTTCGCGGGAGATCATGCCCAAGAACGGGATGAACAGGTGCCCCAGCAGCAGAGCGATCGATGCCGGGAGCCATGCCGACGACTGGCGATCGAGGTACCAGGTGGTTTCTTCGGGGATGTTCGCGTACCAGATCAGCATGTACTGGGAAAAGGCGATGTAGCCCCAGAACACGACGAACGCGAACAGGAGCTTGCCCATGTCGTGGTAGTGTTCGGTTGTGATCGACTGGGCGGCATATCCGGCCCGCTGGGCCGCCATCGCCGCAAGGATCGCCGCGGCCAGGCCGCCGACCGTGGCGCCGCCGTAGTAGTAGACGCCGTAGATCGAGCTGAACCATTCCGGCTCGACCGACATGAGCCAGTCGAACGAGGCGAAAGTGGTCGTCAGGGCGAACAACAGGATGATCGGGCCGCTGAAGCGTTCCATCTGCACGGTCAGTTCCGGATCGCCCGAGACATCCTGGCGGATCGATCGCGTGAAGAAGAATCGAGCCATCCAGATCCAGAGTCCCAGGTAGATGGCCGACCGCAGAAGGAAGAAGGGGACGTTTAAGAAGGGCTGCTTGTGCTGCACCAGCGGACTGTGCTCGGCCAGATCGGGATTGGCCCACACGTAGGGGGCGGCAGCCGGGAGGAATAGCGACAGGGCCAGGGGGATGAACAGGATTGCCATGAGCGGCATGTTCGCGGCTAGGATCTCGTTCAACCGGCGGAAAGTCACGCTCCAGCCGGCGCGGGTCGCATGTTGGAGGGCGACGAATGACAAGGCCCCGAGGGAAATACTCAAGTAGAAAGCGTAGTTCACCAAATAGGAATAGTTGAAGTGCCGCCATCCGTCATCGAAGAAGACCGCCGACAGAACTGCCAGGGCCAGCCCTGCACCGCCCACGATCCAGGCCGTCTTGGCCGCGCGCGGAGCGAGCTCGCCGAGGGAATCGGTCCGTCTTGATCGATCGAGCGACGCAATCTCGTGCATGGTCCTTACGGTCACCTGTTTCCGCCTGTGTCTGCCGTCCTCTGCGTTTCGGGCACGTCGTCCGCCGCAGCATTCCGGCTGCGTCCAATGGCTCGCAGGTAGAGAATGATGGCCCAGCGATCCTCTACCGAGATCTGCTTGGCGTAACCGGGCATGGATTGGACGCCCTGATTGTTGACGCCGGCCGTGATCGTCTCAAAGAGTTTCCCGTCAGGCTGGTCCTGGACGTAGTCGCTGTGGAGGGCCCTGGGCGGCGTCCAGGTGCCGTCGCCGGTGAGGGCTCGCTGGCTGGCGCGGATCGAGACCATGCCGTCCCAACTTCTCGGGTCGCCGTCACCGGCGGCCCCTTCAGGCAGCCCGCCGCTGTACCCGTGGCACGGAGCGCAATAGATATTGAATCTCTCGCGGCCGCGCAGCATAACGGATTCCTCGACGGGGACCGGCAAGTCGGCCACGTAGTTGCCCTCCGAGTCCTTGCCCTGAAACAGCGCCGTATCGAGCATCAGCCCGCCCTGGGCAATCGTACCTGCCACGGGCGGCCGCATCGCGCGGCGATCGGCAAAGCGGTCGTTCTCCGACTGCGCCTTGTACTTCGGCTGGAACGCCATGTCGTGGAGCGGGTGGATCCGCGGCTCGCGCTTCACCGACGCTCGATACCAGGCCACGCCCAGCGGAGGCAACAGCGCCAACGCCGCCACAAACGTGATCGCCCACGGGATGGCCTTGGGGATCGCCGGCTTCGCCGCCGGCACTCGGCACAGTTCGACGGCGGCGCCGATCGATTCCAGGAAGGCGGCCGTCTTGCGCTCGTCGAACTTGGGATCGCCGGCCTCGATCGAGATGAAGAATCCGTCCGAGGTCGCCCGGCGGAACGCTTCGCTGGCGAAGACTGGATGATGAAACTGCGGAAGTTGATTGAGGATCAGGGCGCCGCCGAAGGCGGTCAGGGCGCTGAATAGAATAATGAGTTCAAAGGCGACCGGGATATTGGCCGGCACGCTGAAGAAGGGTTTCCCGCTGATCAGGAACGGGTAGTCCACGGCGTTGGTCCACCACTGGAGGAACATGGCGACGATCGCCCCGGTCAGGCCGGCCCCAAACACCAGCAGCGGAAGAATCGTGGGTCGGATGCCCATCGCCCGCTCGATGCCGTGGACCGGGAACGGGCTGTGGGAATCCCACTTGCGATATCCCTCGTCGCGGACCTTCTCGGCAGCCGCCTTCAGCCCCGCGGCCGTATCGAAACGACCGAGGACCGCCGCAACGCGGGTCTCGGAAGAATCGGGAGTGTTGTGCGAAGCGTGATCCGCCATCAAATCAACCGTCGTCTTGTACAATCCCTAGTGCCCGTGACCTTCAATACCATGCGAAACCGCCGCCTTCACCTCGGCCATGGCGACCATCGGCAAGTAGCGGCAAAACAACAAAAACAAGGTGAAGAACAATCCGAAACTACCCACGAACATGGCCACGTCGATCGGCGTCGGCACGAACGCGCCCCAACTCGAGGGCAGGAAATCGCGGCTGAGCGACGTGACGATGATCACGAATCGTTCGAACCACATGCCGACGTTCACGAGGATCGCCACGATCATCATGATCCAGGGGGTGGTGCGGCACTTCTTGAACCAGAACAGGTGCGGCACGACGACGTTGCAGAACACCATCGTCCAGTAGGCCCACTTGTAGGGCCCCAGGGCCCGGTTCAGGAAGGCGAACAACTCGTACTGGCTTCCGCTGTACCAGGCGATGAAGAACTCGGTGGCGTAGGCGTAGCCCACGATGCAGCTCGTGGCCAGGATGATCTTGTTCATGTTCTCCAGGTGCCGCAGGGTGACCAGCTCCTTGAGCCCGAAGAAGGCCCGGGCCGGCACCATCAACGTGACCACCATGGCGAATCCGCTGAAGATGGCTCCAGCCACGAAGTAGGGCGGGAAGATCGTGGTGTGCCAACCGGGCACCTGCGACACGGCGAAGTCGAAGCTCACCACCGAGTGCACGCTGAGCACGAGCGGCGTGGCCAGGGCGGCCAGTAGCAGATAGGCCCGCTCGTAACGGTGCCACTGCCGGGCCGAGCCGCGCCAGCCAAGGGCGAAGGTGCCGTAGGCCAGCCGGCGCCACGGGTTGGTGGCCCGGTCGCGCAGCGTCGCCAGGTCGGGGATCATGCCGAGGTACCAGAACAACGCCGACACGGTGGCGTAGGTGCTTACGGCAAACACGTCCCAGAGCAGCGGGCTGCGGAAGTTGGGCCACATCTCCATCTGGTTGGGATACGGCGCAAGCCAGTAGACGCACCATATCCGCCCGATGTGGATGCCGGGGAAGATGCCGGCACAACAGACGGCGAAGATCGTCATGGCCTCGGCAAAGCGGTTGATGCTGGTTCGCCACTGTTGGCGGAAGAGGAACAGGATCGCCGAGATCAGCGTGCCGGCATGACCGATGCCCACCCAGAATACGAAGTTCACAATGGGCCAGCCCCAGAAGACGGGCGAGTTGTTTCCCCACACCCCGACGCCGGTAATGAACAGATAGCCGATCAGCAGGAACAGCATGCCCGTCAGACTGGCCGATACGGCAAAGGCCACGTACCAGGCCCGGGGCGTTTTGTCCCTTTCGGCGATGCGGCAGACCGTCTCCGTGATGGAAGCATAGTCCTGCTTCCCGGCGACGAGCGGGGCGCGATGCCTCGGATCGCTGAGCGTGTTGTCGTTAGCCGTGACGGCTCCGCTGCTCATGGTTCTGGTCGTCCGGACTCGGATGGGGGTTGCGAACCCGTGCGAGGTACTTGGTTCTTGGTTTCACATTCAATTCGGCGAGCATGCCGTAGGCCCGATTCGACTGGTGGGCGGCGGCGACCTTGCTCTCCTGATCGCTGAGATCTCCAAACTCGATCGCTTGCGCGGGGCACGCCTGCTGGCAGGCCGAGCGGATCTCGCCGTCGCGGACCTCGCGGCCTTCATTCTTCGCCGCGATCTTGCCCGCCTGGATCCGCTGCACGCAATAGGTGCATTTTTCCATGACTCCGCGAGTGCGGACGGTGACCTCGGGATTGAAGGCCATCTTGGCCACCTCCCCGCCGGGCTTGTCGAGATCGAAGTGGTAATAGAAGTAGTTGAACCGCCGCACCTTGTAGGGGCAATTATTGCCGCAATACCGCGTGCCCACGCAGCGATTATACACCATGTCGTTGAGGCCTTCTTTGCTGTGAACCGTGGCCGCCACCGGGCAGACCTGTTCGCAAGGGGCGTTTTCACACTGCTGGCACGCCACGGGCTGATGGCTGACCGAGGGGTTTTCGGGATCGCCGCGAAAATAGCGATCGATTCGCAGCCAATGCATCTCGCGCCCCTTGAGCACGCGTTCCTTACCCACGACCGGGATGTTGTTCTCGGCCTGGCAGGCAACCACGCAGGCGCCGCAGCCGATGCACTTGTTCATGTCGATCGACATGCCCCAGCGACGCCCGTCGTAGCTATGCTCCGTCCAGAGCGATTTCAACTGTTCTTCCTCGACGCCGCCCGGCAGGTGCAGGGCGTGGGCGATTACCTCGGGGTGCTCGTGCAACTCGGTTTGCGTCGTTTCTCGCACCAGTTCGCCGAGTCGCCTGGCGATGCCCTTCAGAGCGATGGTGTCGATCGCGTGGTGATCCTGGGTCGTAGCCAGGCGCGACGTCTTTCCCGTCACCGCGACCGTTGCCGGCGCGAACCACGGCGAAGCCGACGGCCGGATCGCGTAAGCGTCGACGCCCACCGGCGCCACCTTGTTCTGCAAACTCCCGCCGACGTAGCCCGCGGCCGTTCGGCCGTAACCCAACGCAATGCCGATCGTCCTGTCGGCCTGGCCGGGCATGATGAAGACGGGCAGCTCGACGGTTCGCCCGTCCACGGTGACCGCGATCACCTGGTCGCTCTTCACGCCAAGCCGCTCAGCCGCCGACGGGCCGATCAGGGCCGCATTGTCCCAGGTCAATCGCGACATCGGGTCGGGTAGTTCCTGAAGCCAGCCGCAGTTGGCAAACCGGCCGTCGTAGACCGAGGCGTCGCGAACAAAAACGACGTCGAACTCTTCGGCATCATCGGTCTCGGGGACGACTGCCTCGGCCGCCTCGGCAATGTTCGGCGCGACCGTCGGCCACTGGCTGTTAGCCAGCACCCCGTCGTGCAGGGCGACCTGCCAACAGGCCTCGAAATCGTCGGCCCCGGCGAGCTGGCGGGCCGTCTCGCGGACCAGATCGTAGGCGCTGGATTCGGAACCGATCAACGATGCGAGCAGTTCGATCTTGGACCGCCCGTCCCAGAGCGGCTCGATCATGGGCTGCACGATGCTGTACGTGCCGTCGTGGCTCCGGGCGTCGCCCCAGGCCTCCAGGAAGTGGGCTCGCGGCAGATGCCAGGTTGAAGCCTGCGACGTTTCGTTGTCGTCAAGACTGAGATGGATCCGCGTCGGCGCCTTGGCAAAGGCCTCGGCAAAACCGAGATCGCAAGGTGCGTCGTAGACCGGGTTGCCCCCGAGAACCACCACGGTTTCGATTTCGCCGGCGGCCATCCGCTGGGCGAGTTCCTGGATCGCCTCGAAGTGGCCGGAACGCTCGGAATCCGGCTCTTCCGTGTAGGTTACCGTCGTACCGACGCTGCCCAGCTTCGCGTTGATGCGGTGCACGGCCGCGTGGACCTCGGCCGGCTGCCGCGGTCCGGCAACCAGCAGGCCGTGCGGGCCGTGGCGCTTCAAGTCGTCGGCGATAGCGTCCACGTACTTCTGCCACGATTCATCGATGTCGGCGGAAGCACCCGCAATCGCCGCTTCGACCGCCGCCGCAAACCGGCCGACTTGGCCCGCGCGGACGGGAACGCGATGGTCGGCCGCCGCCCCGGTGATCGAGTAGCAACTCTCGACCACGTAGAGCCGATTCATCTCGCCGGCCGGGTCCCGGCCCGAGGAGTACTGCCGGGCGTTTCGCAGTGCCGTCGGGTGGTCGCCGAACAGATCGGCGTCGAAGCTGACAATCACCTTCGCCTGGTCGACGTGGATGTGGGTCCGATAGGGTTTCCCCAAGGCGGCAACCGCCCCGGCACGTTCGTTGTCGCGGGATAGCGGTTCGTATTCATACCACGCGGCTTCAGGCAACGCCTGGAGAAGCTGGTCTCGCAGCCGGGCCGCCGTGGGCGAACTGTCGGCCTCGGCGAGCACGGCAAGTCCCTTGCCCTCCTTCCCGCGAAGTTCGTCGAAATGGGCCTTCGCAAACGTGTCGAACTGTTCCCACTTGGCAACCGTTCCGCGAGTGGTTGCCTCGCGCTGGAGCACTTGCCGGCTTCGGTCGGGGTCGTAGAGGTTGAGAATCGCCGCCTGGGCCAAGGCGTCGGTGGCGCCGAGGCTCTGCGGATGGTTGGGGTTGCCCTCAACCTTGACGGGCCGTCCGTCGTAGACCGTCACCAGCAAGCCGATCGCGCTGCCCGAGAGGTCCATGGCGGTGGCATAACGTTCGGGCGTGCCGGGGACCCGTCCTTCGGGCCGCTCGGCAAAGGGCAGAATCTCTTCCTTCTCCCAGCGGCAGCCCACGCTGCCGGCGAGGGCCAGCGAAGCCCCCATGAGCTGGAGCCAGCGACGGCGGCTGACGCCCTCCGGGTCGGCTTTCGCCGGGAACTCGGCCTCCATGAAGGCGCGGAATTCCGGGGCGTCGGCCAGTTCGGCCAGGCTGCGCCAAGGTCGGTTCGTTGGCTGGTGGTCTGCTATCGATGGCATGTCGAGCAATCGGTCGACGGATTGATCTTGTTGGTTTCCCGCAGGGTTGCCCCCGTCTGCTCCCGCTCGGTCGAAGACAACGATTGTCGCCAGTCCAGGTCGGTCACCTTGTCGAGCGGCACCAGGTGCGGTTCCGGATTGCGGTGGCATTCCAGACACCAACCCATGCTGAGCGTCTCGACCTGGGTGACTTCGTCCATTTGATCCACGCGGCCGTGGCACGATACGCAACTCACTCCGCGCGACACGTGCGCGCTGTGGTCGAAGTAGGCAAAATCCGGCAGGTCGTGCACGCGGACCCAGGGAATCGGCATGCCCGATTGGGCACTCTCGTGGATGAGCTTCGTCTTCTCGCTGTTCGGAACCACCTGGCTGTGGCAGTTCATGCAGATTTCGGTCGACGGAATCGCCGCATGGGCCGCCGATTCGACCGACGTGTGGCAATAACGGCAGTCGAGTCCCAGCTCGCCGGCATGCAGCGCATGGCTGAAGGGCACCGGCTGCCGCGGCGTGTAGCCGACGTCCGTCGTCTCCGGAGAGCCCGTCAGATAGGCGGCGCCGATCAGGTAAAGTGGACCGAGAACGAGGGCGACCGCCAGTAAAGGGCGAATCCGATCGACCCATGGCGGGAGAATGGAACCACTCATATTTCGGTCCGGGCACACCTGTCGAACACAATTCCGGAAGCACGCTGCAAAGTCAGGCAATTGTACGGGCGGGGTTTCGCCGGGAAAGGAAGCCATGCGTATCTGCGCGAACCACTTGCCCACCTGCAAGACGCTCAAGAGGCCGGTTCTCTCGTAAAGCGGTTCAAGGAGTTGGCCGAAGGGTTTGGTTTCTCCAATGCAGGAATCTTCACCGTCAAAACAGAGAGGCCCCCGGGATGCGGAACCTTGCCACCTCAAGTTTCCCCTTGAGACACTTTCCGCAGGCGGCCTCCTGCTCCCGCTGCCAAGCCGCCCGGATGACTCATCAGGCTAATGTACACCCCCTCACGGGAGGGGTGGCGAGCAACTGTTGTTTTCCAGTTTGTTCACGAAAAGCCGGTGGTTCCTCGTACCCTTTGCGCCCAACGGCACTTGTCTGAGCGGATTGAATCCCCTAAGATGTGGCAAGGGTAAACCACTCTTCAAGACTTTCCTTTGGACAAACCTCGACCGTGACTAATACGGTCGGTTCGTAACGAGCAATTTCCATTCCCCTTGCGTACTGCATGAGTAGCGGCATTCTCGCTGGCAGAGGGGGATGGGTGAGGTCAGGACGTTGGCTCATCTTTCAACGGACTGCACGTCCAAGGAAGGAGGGAGAAATGCTGGTTCTCTCTCGGGATTGCGACTCCTCGATCCGGATTGGTCCGGACATCACGATCAAGATCCTCTCCATTCGCAAGCAGCGAGTGAAGATCGGCGTCGACGCGCCGAGCAACGTCCGTGTCTGGCGCGACGAAATCGCGCCGTCTGAAGAAGACCCATCGTTGCCTGACAGCTCCGAGAAAGAGCGCTTTCCGGTATTGGTCGTCGAAGACAATCCGGATCACGCCGAACTGATCGTCAGGGCACTTGCCGCCAATCACCTCGACTCCGTGACCTTGGTCACGTCGGGTGCGGAAGCCCTGGGGGCCCTCCTGCCCGACGCCGGTTCCGAGCCTCGCTTCGTCCCCTCCCTTGTGCTCCTCGATCTCAAGTTGCCTGATATCTCGGGCATCGACGTCCTTCGCGGCCTCCGCCAAGCGCCCTGGCTCGTCGCCGTTCCCGTGGTTGTCTTGACCGCCGCTGACGACGATGAGTCGGTCAGAATGTGCCTGGCCGCTGGGGCAAACGCCTTCGTGACCAAGGCGGCGGGTTTTGCCCAGTTCGCCCAGTCGATCGGCCGGATCGCCGAGTTCTGGAGCCAGGAGCACCGCGTTCCGACACCTGCCGCGACGCCGAGGTCGTGAGGCAACTGCCGGCCTCAGTGAAGCTGAGAGGTCTGGTCGACCTTGGGCGTGTCTTCGGGAACAACCGACATTCCGCCCGACGCACGAAGCTCGATCCGATAGCTCTTGCCGGGGCGGAGTTGGATGGACGGGGCCTCCCCGTGGGCCGCGCGAACGCCTTTCTCTTTCGCCAGATCCACGTCGTTTGCATAGTCCCAGAAACGCGACCAGAGCTCCTGCTCAAACTCCGACATCTTGCCCCCCGTGCGGTAGACCGGCGGCTGGAGCCCCTCCTTGTCGAGAAGGAATCCCTCGGCGGGCAGTTGCTTCTCGCCAAACACCCGGCGGAACAAGCAGATCGATGTGGATCGGAGTGAGTCGCCCTTTTCGACGTAATCGTCCTCAAACTTGATCACCCACGAATCGATGTAGGCTAGGTCGCCTTCCACGTTGAAAACGCGCGGCTCGCCAAGCGGCTTCCCTTTCGGATCGACTTCCGCGAAACTGAAACGGGTCGACAAATCGCCCGCTTCCGCCGAACCATCCTGGGAAAGCACCGTGATTCGGGCCAGACGCTGGTCCACCTTCATCAGCTTCAGCGCCGTGGCCAACCGCTGGATTTCCTGCTTCTTCTGCTCCAAATCCTCTTCGAGCCGTCCGATCTCGGCCTGGCTGCTCGTCAGTTCCAAGGTAAGCCGGTCCACCTCCGACTGTTTGGCCGCCAGGTCCGCCTCCAGGGCAAACTTCTCGGCGTAGTAGGTCTTGAATCCGAACCAGCCCCCGGCCACCAGCAGGCCGACGATCAGCAGGGCCAGAAGCATCCCCATGAAACTGTTGAGCGTCTGAATGAGTTTCAACACGACCGTATTCTCCACAGGCAGGCGGCCAGACGATCTGCTGGTCAGACTCACGACGCAGCAAATGATACTCCCACCCAAGAATATACGTCACAGCCCAGCATAACCCATTAAGCCATTTTCCCAAGGCGGGGCAAGCCCGCAACCCAACCTTCACTTACATACGCGCACCATGCGCAAAAGTCGTGAACAAAGACTCTAAAACGGGTTACAGCGAACAACCACCCACAACCCCGCCGCGGCGGCCATCCCCCAAAAGACGGGAGGCAGTGGGTCGCGCCTGCCGGGTGCGACTTGCGGTGGTTCTCAATAGGGCGACATTCTCAGGGCTGGGTAGCGGTGGCCTGTTGAAAAGGGGGACAGTCCCGAAAAGCTTGCCTCAACGTACCGGCCCCTTCCCCAGCAGTCGCCGCAGAAGCCCGATCTGGCCCGCGTGCAGCATCTCGTGATGGGAACAGAAAACCAGGCAACCGAGCTTGGTCGGGTAGACCGCGTAGGGCAGGTCGACCGGCTCGTTCAACGACGCTTCCGTATAGCCGCCGATCTCCACACACGACTGCTCGTGAACCCGCTCGAAGACCGCGCGGATCTCCGCGGCAGTCAGGTTCTTCTTCGGATCGCACTCCGGTGTCGACCCCTTTCCGTACATCTTCACAAACCCGCGGGGCAGCAGGTCGCGGTCGACGTCGGCCCGGCCCCGCTGCCGAAACAGGCACAACCCATACTGGGCCATCGCCAAATGGGCGACTTGCCAGCCAATGTGGGTCGAGCAGCCCGCGGGCATGGTGAACCACAGGCCTTCGTCGAGCCCGTCCAGCAACGTGAGGGTATACGATCGGGCAAAGTCGATCTGCTTGGCAACCAGTTCCAAGGCACTATCCATGACGAACGATCCTTCAGATTCACGCCCAACCCGAAGCGCAAGCGAGGACAAACAACGTCCCATTTCTATCCTTGCCGGTGTTTCACATTTGACCGGTCCGCGGCATCTTACCGGTTGGCGGCACTCCGTCCAAGACGCCGGCAGCAGGTTCCTGTAAACTGAGAAGACCCTGACCGGCCAAGAACTCTCCACCCCCGTCCTTCCCTCAAGCGATGAATACCGCCATCTGGAAGAAAGCGATCGCCGACGCCCGAGCCCAATTGCTCGTCAGTTGCCTGCTGCTCCTGTTGTTCGGCTGGTTCTTCGTCTGGTTCCAGAGCCTGTTCAAAATGGGAGCGATCGCCGGCCTCCTCACTCTCCTACCCGACTTCGTCCAGGATCTGGTGGGAGTGCCTCTCGATCAGTTCGTCACGCCTCGCGGCCGGATCAGCATCCTCTACCTCCACTTGATCACGCTCCTGATCTGCTACGGCTGGGCAATCGCCCGCGGTTCCTCGGCTGTCAGCGGCGGAATTGCCGCGGGAACCCACGAACTGATCCTGACCCTCCCCATCCGCCGGTTCACCGTCGTGATTGCCGTCGGCACCGTTGCCACGGCCGGAGCCGCGCTCCTGGCGTTGAGTACCTGGCTCGGTAACTGCCTCGGCCTGGCGACTGTGGAACTGGAGGGCAGTCCGGTCGCCGCTGCCGAGTTTCTCCCTGGAGCGCTAAACCTCTTCTTCATGGTCTTCTGTTTTGCGGGTGTCACGACGCTCTTCTCCGCCTTCGACCACAATCGATGGCGAACCATGTGCCTGGCCGGCGGCTTTCTGATCGTGTCGCTCATCCTCGACATGGTCGCGTCGATGTGGAAGCCGGGGGCCTGGCTCGGCTATCTGAGCTTCCTCTCCGCCTTCGATCCTCCCGCACTGATTATCGAGCAGGACACGGCGTGGGCCGAATCGCTTCGGCTGAACGCCGCGCTACTGATCGTCGGCCTGGTCTGCTACGCCGTGGCCGCCCTGGTCTTCTCGCGACGCGATATCCCCGTGCCGAGGTAGGTAGAGTCGCCGCCCCCTTGCCAGGATAAAGGCACTGCTGTGCTTTTGTGCCTCATCGCCCGATCCCGATGCTCCAATGCACCCCGGGGGAAGGGTGATGATGCGGCGGACGATAGTGAGGATACCCGTGCCAGTAGTAAACCGGGGGCGGGGCATAGTAGCGCTCTTGGACGATCACCGGCGGCTGATAAACTGGCGGCGGCACGGGTCCGCCTACCGGCGCCTGTTGCATGGCGGCGATGACGGCCTGGCTCACCCCCTGCTGGTGCATCGAGATCACGTCGGCCACTTCGAGCCGGCGCTGGACGCCGTTCTGGGCGATGTGATTGATGATCACACTGTCGGCCACGCCGTTTCGCGACATCGTCACCACATCCGAGACGGACGCTGCACGGGACAGTTGCCATGCCTGCTGTTGCTGCAAGGCCCGGGCGCGAGCTGCCTCCTCCTGATCCATCGAATTGCCGATGGCGGCCCCGGTGATCAGTCCCACCGCACCGCCGATGAGGGCCCCCGCCCCCGCCTGGTCGTTGTGATCGCCGATGCCCGCCCCAATCAGCGCGCCACTGAGACCGCCCACCACTGCCCCGCGGTCCGTGTGATACTGGGCCAGCACCGAATCTGGGCTGAATGCGAGCACAATTAGGAGAGCTGCGACGCTTGCGTAGACTTTCATGTTCCCGTCCTTGGTATTCGTCCGAAGCGAAGCTGGAGCAGTCAACGCCACCGCCACCCGTCCGAGTGACCCCATCGAGTCGTACATATATACCGAACCGGGGCAGCCCACGGAAGCCCGGAATTGTTCTGCCGTGGCCCGCCGGGCGTTCGTTCAACAGATAAGGCAGGCGGACGAAAAAAATCTACCAGTTAGACGCTCTAGGATGGGAAAAAGGCGTAGACATGTGGAGCAGAATCGCACTTGGCATGGACAACGGACTTGCCGCTCCACATGTCTACGCCTTTTTCGTATCCTACGTTTGTGCATACTGTTTGCCTACAGGCACGGCAAAATGGAGCTGAACGGTCGATGAGAGTGCGAAACAATGAGGTACCCCCGGTGATGCTTGAGGCTGCGTGAGGTTTCGCACTCTCATCGACCGTCCAGCCCCATTTGTGCGTCTAACTGGTAGATTTTTTTCGTCCGCCTGCCTAACCACCCATAGTCTCTATCGGCACCCGCGGTTGCGGGCTCCATTCGTCGCCGTCCAACAATGGTCCTGCGGAAACTCCCGTGACGAGGGAGCGATACAGAAGGCCTGCATGGATCAGGACCCGAAGCGTGACGTAACTCCTTGCTAAGTCGAGCCTTGCATTTCAGGCGTGCTGCCCTTGGCAAGGGATGAGGGTGTTTTCGGAGAATCGTCAACTAGCCTCGCCAATGGCGGTGGAGGTCTGCTCGCAATGTCGCACAACGTAGATCCGTCGGGGGTACCGCTCGGGTGCGTGTTCTGATATCCTCCTGTTGCGGTTGCCAAGGCAACACCCCATCTTTGTGGTTAGTCTTACAGATGGCCGACCATTTCATCGCCAGAAGACCGAGAGGCCCCAATGCGAATCCTGTATTTGATGCTGGCGTCATGGACTGTCTGGGCAAACGCGGCGGCGTCGGCGGAAGACGCTCGGACCGAGGTGCGGCCGGAGATTACTGACGACGCGCTGGTCAACCCCGGGATGGGCTGGGTCTCCTTTCACTATTCCAACCGTTTGTGGGCCTACGGCTCGAAGAACGAGACGGGCGATACGCTCGAGTGGTTTCCCGGCGCATCGACCGTCTATTTCCGCTTGCCCTGGTCCTGCCTGGAACCGGAGGAAGGCAAGTTCCGCTGGGATATCGTCGATTCATTCGCTCAACCGTGGATCCACGCCGGAAAGAAGATCGCCTTTCGGGTCATCTGCTGCGACAACCGTTATCGCTATACCACGCCGGAATGGGTTCATCGAGCCGGCGCGAAAGGAATCGACTATACGTTCTCCACGCGTGATGCCACGCCCGAGGGAGTGCTCTGGGAACCGGATTACAAAGATCCGGTCTTTCTGGCAAAGCTCGATCACTTTCTCGACGCGATGGGCAGACGCTACAACGGCAATCCGAACGTCGCCTTCGTCGACATCGGCACGTTCGGTTTGTGGGGCGAAGGCCATACTTTCGCAACGTCGAAGTTGACGCAAGAACAGGCCGACGAGGTCGTCCGGCTGCACGTCGACCTGCACCGGAAGCATTTTCCCGATACGCTGCTTTGTATCAGCGACGATGTGGCCGGAAACTCGCGGCCCGGATCGCATTTTCCCGCGACGGATTACGCGCTGTCGAAGGGCGTCACGCTTCGCGACGACAGCATCCTCGTCGCGAAAGCGCCGAAACAATGGTTTCATGCGGAACTGGCCGGCCAGTTCTGGCCGACCCTGCCGGTGATCATCGAGCATGAACACTACGGCCTGTCGCGAGACCGCGGAGCGTGGGACAAGGACCTGCTGGCCGACTCCGTCGAGGAATATCATGCCAGCTACATGTCGATCCATTGGTGGCCCAAGGAATTCCTCGAGGCAAATCGCGACGCGGTCGATCGGATCAATCGGCGTCTGGGATACCGGCTGGAACTGCGAAAAGTCTCGTATCCCAAGACCGTGGAACTGAGCAAACCGTTTGAGGTTGAATCGGTCTGGTCGAACGTGGGAGTGGCTCCCTGCTACGGCGGCGGGTTTGTCGCTTACACGCTGATTGACAGCAACGGCAAGATCGCCTGGGTCTGCGTCGACGAATCGTTCGATGTGAAAAGCCTTCCGGTGGCGGCCGTCGGGAAGTCAATCGAAAAACGCGTGGTCTCGCCGTGCAATGCCGGTTTCGTTGCACCGATTCCCTTGATCAACGAGGGGGTGGTCAACAACCTCAAGAAGAACAACGAATATCCCTTTAGCGAAAACATTTCGATGCTCAAACCGGGCAAGTACAGTCTCTGTGTCTCGGTCGGCAGCCGCGACGGGACGCCGGTTATCGCTCTTCCGGTGAACTGCCGCAATGAGGGCCGAAGATACCGTTTGGGCGAGATCATCGTTGATCCCCGCGTTGATTGAATATGCAGGGCTCGATGGACGCAGCCCGGTACCCTGCCCACGACTCGGGCATCCGCGGGAATGACGGTCTGAGGTTCTGCCTGCGCGGGAATGACGTGCTGGGGGCTCGCTGACGCTCGACCACCAGCCACCCAAGAGATCGAAGGGGACGGAGCACTAACGCCCCATTTCAATCCGATCGGCGATCTCATCGCGAACGGCGGTCAGGGCGGCCGGGTCGCGACTGAAGTCGGTCATCGTCTTGACCAAACGGTCGACGTACCCTTTCGCCGCTTCCCGCCCCTGGGCGTCGGCCAGGATGGCCAGGTAGTCGTAGTCCTCCAAACCGTCGCGGACGTTCTCCAGGCGGATCGAACTGACGGGGCCTGCGGCCGTCGGGTAGGTCAAGCAGCCGTCGCCCGTCATGTTCCACACGCTTGTGGGTTTCCAGTCGAGGTACGGGTCGGTGGCGTCGATGATCGCGTTCGGACGCCACAGGTTCACGTGCCAGAACAGCAGCCCGTCGGCCTGGAAGCCATAGGTCATCCAGGACAACAGCCGGCCTTCGATCGACGGATAGTCCATGGCGGCGAAGTTGGCGTAAGGATGACGCGGGCCGCAGCAGACGTACCACCAAACCTGCTTCCCCTGTTGCCGCAGGCGGGCCGACATCTCCGGATCGTAGGCCGACGTGAGCGGGCAGTACCAGTCCATGTAGTCCTGGTAATCGGGCGGCGTCGTACGCCGCTTCTGGTACATGTAGCCGGCCGTGGTGAACGTGCTGATCTCCGGGTAACGCTGCTTGAGGAACCGGCAGATCCCCTTGATGAGTTCGTCGTATTCCTCCCTCCGTTCGTCGAAGCCGTAGAAGTAGGCCATCTTCGACAGCCCGTGTTTGCGCAGCTCCGCCACGTAGCCGTCGAGCCGCCGCGCCAAGTTGTCGTTGAAGTCGGCCGGATAGTCCTTGAGTTCCGCGTAGCACGTCCAAAGCGGCTTGCCCTGGGGACGCGGCACGAGGTTCAACACGTTGAAGGCCGTCATTCCGTGGTCCCGGGCGTAGAGGAGATCGGCCACGGCCGGCGGATCGGTCCGTGAGATATCGTCCGGGTTGAGCCGGTGCGAGAGCATCAGATCCAGGCACTGGCGGCGGAGTTCGGGAGTGATCGGGCCGTAGGTCGCTTCGGTGAAGCCGTCCATCATGGCAAAGGCGGTCTTCATGCGTGGCGACGACGGCAGTGCGAAACGGCGGACGCGAACGCTGACGGCCAGTTCCGCGGGGGCCGCGTTGGCGGGGGTAACCACAATGCGGCCGCGATAGGTGCCCGGGGCGGTCGTCTCTGCGGCATGGAAACTGACCCACACGGTCTGCGTTCGCCCGCCGGGGACCGCGAATGGACGCAGCGGCAGCAGAACCTCCGGGCACCAGTTACCCTCGATCGGCGCGGCCGGGTGGCCGGAGGGGGTCTCCACGTAGATGTAGCCCACCAGGTGCGCCGTAACCGCCTCGGGCGGCAGCACGTCGCCGCGCTCGTTCTTGAGCGCGTCGACTTTCACCTGCACCTGGTCGAGCATCTGGCGATCGGCCGTAGTAATGGCGATCTGTACGCCTTCCGATTCGTTGCGGGCCAGCGCTACCGCAAGATCCGCCCGTTTGCCGGGCGGCGGGGCCTCGGTGGGGTACACTTTCCGCATCGAGTTCTCGCCCCAAACGACATAGCCCTCCCGGACCGGGTTCACGGGACGCTTGGGGATCGCCACGGGAATCGTCAGGTCGAGCTGTCCGCCGTCCGAGGCGGCAGCCGTGAGACGCAGGGCGGCGGGGGATGATTCGGTCGTGTCGTGCCAGCCCCAGGCGAGGTTCTCACCGTGTCCCCGGCACGAGCCCAACTCGCGGCCGTCGGAATCCGACAGGACCGCTTGCCAGTCGGCCGCCTGGGTCAACCGTGCGCGGATGCGCTGTCCACTCAGACTGCGTGGAAAGTCGGTCATCACGCGGACTTGGGTGGCGTGGAGGCCGCCACGATGCAGGAAGACATCATCGAACCAGGCCTTGCCCTTCGTGCGCCGGATGAACACGTGTGCCCGAATCTCCCGGACCGGTTTCTCGGGCCGGTAGACCTCTGCGGTATATTGCCAGTCGTGGGAACCGCGAGTCCAGTTGGCGGTCTTGCCCCACCACGGCGTTCCGTCTTCGTAGATGACGTCCAGGTATAGCCCGTAGTCGCCGCCGCCGACGACGTTCTCGGCCTTGCTCCATCCTCCGACGATGATCGGCCGCTTGTCCGGCCGTTCGTAGCGGATGATCTGCGAGATCCCCATCCCGTCCTGATCGCCCGTCGCCTCACACCGGATTGCCAGTTTGCCGGAGTGGACTTCCGCCGCGTCCAACGCGTAGCCTCGGCCGTAGGGCGTCCATACCGCCAGCCGGTCCGCATCCGTTTGCTCCAGGTCCGCATTGGCCAGTTCGTTGGCCGCGGTGAAGGCCGGGAACAGCAGGCCGACGGCAATGCTCAGAAGCAATCGGTAGCGAATCATGGTGGAACTCCCGGAGACTGTCCGAAGGATATTGGTGATGCAGAGAGGAAGGGGAACTTTGTGGACTATGCACGGTGACACTGGTCAGAAACACACGCGGAGGCCAAGAATGTGCCCGTGGCTGCCTACGAGCATACCCGCTCTCGATCGGGTCCCGCAATGCCTGCGGCCCGCACTGTACACCGCGTTCTTGAGCACGATATAATCCGTTCGTGAGAACGCGGGACCCCTGCCGCCATTCACCGGTTTCACACTAAATCGTCGTCCGCCGGGGCCCCGGGTTCATTTCGCGCGAAGAAAGAGGAGATTTGCCATGAGAGCTTGGGTAACCTGCCTGGTGATATGGGCGGCCGCGGTTGTGACGCCACTTGGTGCGGCAGAACCGTCGGGCGCTGGAGCCCCGGCCTGGTCTGCACGCGTGCAAACCGTGCTGGATGCGGCCAAACCTCTCCAGTTTCCACGGCAGGGCCGCTTGCCGTTGTATCTCTGGCCGGCGTCGAACCCGGGCGATCTGGACGAGGCGACCGCGACGCTACTCCTCAAGGAACTGGATCGGCGAGGCGTCGGGCTGGTGAGTTCCTGGACGCCCAAGAGTCGCGACGAATCGCTTCGCCGCGCGCTGGTCGTCGCCAGGGCGCAGCAGGAGCTGGGGCTCCACGTGAACGTCAACGCCAGTGCGTGCCTGAACCGCTTTTTCAACGGCGATCCGGCCACCGCCCACGTCGACGACTCCGGCCGGCCGTTCTGGGACGAGTCGTTCGACGCCGGCAAGTCCAAACACACGATGGGCTGCCCCTTCGCACTGGACGGCCGCAAGCCCCCGATCCGCGAGCAAGTAGAGACCTTCGCCGAGGCCTACCAGGCGGCCGGCGTCCCGCTCGACTTCGTCTTCGTTGACTGGGAGATCGATGGCCCGATCGAATTCAACCGGGCGTACGAGGCCTCGCAGCGCTGCACCCGCTGCCGCGAGCATATCGAGCACCTCGACAACTTCCTGGCCTTTCAGAAAGCCTTGCGAGAGATCCGCAGCCAGTTGCAGCACGACGCCCTGGTCGAGCCGATCCTTTCGCGGTTTCCCGGCGCGCTGGTGGGTAACTATGCCGTCTACCCTCACGACGGCTACCGCTACTGGTACGACTACTTCGAGTACTTCGTTGACGGTCAACCGCATCTGGAGGATCAGCGGGCTCGTTACCGGCTGTGGGCCAACGAGTTTGCCGCGACCGGCTACACTTGCGCGATGCCGGTGGCCTACACCTGGTATCCCACCTGGAGCTGGTATGACTTCGACGTGCCCGACTACCGCTGGTTCTACAACATGCTCCTGGTGGCCAGCAACGCCGGCCGGCACGCGCCGGCAAACGTGCCGGTGATCAGCTTCGTGCACTGGCACACGACCGCCCCGCCGGAGAGCTCCGACCCCGCGGTGAAACAGTTCAGCGAGGCGGCCTACCAGGAGTTGCTCTGGCACATGCTGCTACGGGGGACGGACACGTTCTTTCTCTGGTGTCCTCGCGACGAGGACGCGGAAGAGGTCCGACTGGTCGCCGAGGTCTACGCCGCCGCGCAGCAGTACGGCGAGTTTCTGGAGCGGGGCGTCCCCGTCAGGTTCGACGTGCCCAAGCAGCCTGGGCCGGTCGTCTCAGCGATCCGGCTGAACGACCGCCTGCTGGTACGACGGACGGATTTTGGCGAGTCACGCGCGCCCGTGGAGATCGCCGTCGGCAGTCAGACGATCTCCATCGAATCGCATCCCGGTGAGATGCAGATCGTCGCCCTGCAATGACCCGGCCGCCGGTTCTCTGCGTTTCGTGAATTACTTGGGCAGAGACCGAGTGATCCACACGTAATCGAATCGGCAGGTGCCGGTGAGCGGCTCGCCCGTGGCCAGATCCAGCCGGAGTTGTTTCAGGCGGCCTTTCCAGGCCGGGACGGCCGACATGTCCACGTGGTAGGTCCGGCAGCCGTTGTCGTCGGCAACGACGGTGAAGGTGCAGCTCTTGGCATCGTCCCAGGCCGCATCCGCATCGGTCGTGAACCTCAGCCGCATCCGGGTTGCCGGTGTGTGGTTCTGGAAGCGGAAGGTGACGGTTTCCCGGCCGGTCAGTTCGACGCCGAGGCGGTCGGGGGAGAGCAGGTGGGCGTCCGGGCTGTCCTCGATCGCCAGGACATAATACCCGCCGGCCACGTACTTGACCGGATGGGAGGTGGTCGCCCTTTTCGGGTCGGGCCATTGCTGGACGCGAGTGCCCGGGTTGACCTCGGTCCATCCCTCCTTGTTCAAGGGTCTGTTGAACTCCCAATCGGCGACAAGCGACGTGCCGGCAGGCCGGACGTGCACGACGACCATGTCACTGAGTTGGAACTCGCCGTCGTCGGCCGCGAGACGCAAAGTGTAATCCCCCGGCGCCGCAAAGGCAGCCGTGGTGCGGGCCGCACCGGGATTGTCGAACGTCACGTCGCCGGCGCCTTCGAGGACTTCCCAGGCAATCGACAGGGATTTCCCCTCGGGCTTTCGGTCATCGGTAACGTATCCGGTGAGGACAAACTTCGGGCGGCCGCTCTGGATGTCGGCTCCGGCGTCCACAGCCGGAGGCCGGTTAAAGGGCATGGCCTTTTCCATTTCCTTGACCGTCGCATAGGTTGTGTTGTCGCGCAGCGTCCAGGAGGTCAACTTGGGAGCCTCGTTGACGAAGAACTCGATACCGGGGATCAGGACGCAGCCGTTGCCGTGGACGGTTCCCGTGCTGCAACAGACGGCCGGATTGGGCGTTCGCCCCCAGACGAAGATCTCGGAGGGGCCCAGCTTCTTGGCGGTGTTGTTCTTGATGAAACGCGAATCTCTGATTTCGATATTCGTGGTCTGGGGCGATCTGAGGCCCAGGACCTCGATGGCGGCCCCGGCGTTGTTCTCGAACGTGCAGCGATCGATCAGGCAGCCGTTGCCGCTGTTTTCGAAGTCGATGCCCCCCTCATCGTGACTACCGGAGTCGGGCTGGTTCCGGAAGATACAGTTGCGAATGATCAGGCCCTGGGGGTCGCCCAGCATGATTCCCATGGTGCCGGCACTGGCATGCCAGCCGGATGCGTCGAAGATACTGTTCTGGAGAACCGTGCGGCGAATGCCGACCAGGTAGGGATGGGGCGACGTGTTGTGGACGTAATTGTCGTGGCAATAGACGCGATCGACGAGCGCATCGTCGCCTCGGACAAAGAACCCGGACGAGCACTGAAACGACTCGCAGTCCCGAAGCACCAGGTTCCTGGCGGTCGCGCCCGTGACGGCAATTCCGGCGGAGGAATTCACGGCGTCGCCCCCGGGCCCAGGGCGATCCCGCCACTCGGGGATTCCGTGGGCGTTCGGCCGATAGAGGCCCTCGATATGATGAGCGATGCAGTCTTCGATCACCAGTCCCTGATGGCCCGTCTCTGAGTAGGTGACGATCAGGCCCTTGGCGGCGTGACACACAACCAGGCTGCGAATGCGGAGGAAATCCGGGTTTCGTACCAGGACGCAACGATCACCGATATCCCAATTGCGGCGAATGACAGGTCGCGGGCCGCTGCCGTAGGCCCCGATTTCCGCCCAGCGACTGGCGGTGCCCCGGGCGCCTACGGTGAGTTCCTGGTTCAGAATGCTGCCGCGGCGGACGAGCAGCCGCTCGCCTGGGCCCAAGGTCCGGCCGTTGATCTTTGAGAAATCCTTCCAGGCGGCGTCGGGCGACGCGCCGGAGTTGGCGTTGCTGCCGTGCTCGCTGTCGACATAGTAGGTCGCGGCGTTTTCTTCATCAGAATGGGGTTGCATGAGCCCGTCCACGTCGAGGGCCGGCGACGCTTCCTCGCTCGAAAAGAACACCTGGGGATGCCGTGCCGTGACGGGTGGGCAGCCGGCCGCGGTGATTCGAATCGCGGCGGCACCGATACTCGCCGCATCGGCCTGTACGGTGTACTGAACGACCTTTTCGTTCCCCATCGGCATCGCGCCCAACTCATGGACGGTCTTGCCAAGGCAGCGCGTGCCCGGCGGAAGCTCGAGGCGGACGGCAACTTGTTCGGCACCGATTCCGAGATTGCGGACCAACACGGTCAGTCTCTCCGGACGCCCGGCACACAGGATGGCATGTTCCTGCCGCACGTCGCGCACCTGCAGGGTCGGCAGTCGGGGGTTCTCGACGGTCAGGTTGTCGATCCATCCGCCGAACCCGCCGATTGCCAGGGCATTGTCGGTAGGATTCGGGAGTCCGGAGCGTGTGACGCGGCTGCGCCGGCCGTTGACGTCCAGGGTGAGAGCGTATCCATCCCACTGGGCCGTCAGCCGGTACCATCGGCCAGGAACCACCCGCTCGTCCGAGCTGACTCGCGGTTCCCAGCCGTCGAGATTCACGAAGAAAGCGAAGCCGCCGCCTTCACTTGGCGGATTCACGCGGAGTTGGTACTCCCCATTCTTCACAGCGATGTAGCGGGTATCGACCGGCGCCTGCTCGAAATAGACGGAGCAATCGATGCGAAACCCCGGGGCCAGTTGCAGATCGGTGTTGCTCGGAGTTTGGACTCTCACAGAACCGGACTTGAGTGCCTGCCCGCCGGGGACGGGCACGAAATCAACACCCTTGCCGGTCAGATGGTGGCCGTGCTCCGACGAGTCGCGGAGGTCGCCGTCGAACCGCCACTGGGCGACCCCCGAGAACCGAGCGTTGGGATTCTCGATCCGTACATCATCCAGGACCCCGTCGAAATCGCCCAGTTCGAGCGGTTCGTGCGAGGCAACGGGGCTTCCGGACCGCGGCGAGCTTGCCCGCCGGCCGTCGACGTCGATCCAGATCTCCTTTCCATCCCAGCCGGCGGTCAGGTGATACCAGACGCCGACCTTGGCCACGGTGCTGGAACGGACCCGCGGCTCCCATCCGTCCAGGTTCAGGAAGAACGAGAAGTGTCCTCCTTCGCTGGGCGGATCGAGGCGAAGCTGGTACTCGCCGTCCTTGATCAGGAGCGGCTGCCAGCTCGTGCCGATCGTCTCGAACCGGGCCCAGCATTCGACGCGCAGTCCGGGCGCCGGCCGAAGCTCCGATCGGTCGGGCACGATCGCCGCGCCCCGGCCGCACCGCAGCCCCTGGCCGCTGTGTCCGGCCGCGAAGACGGCCGAATCGGCCAGGGCATCGTTGCCGCGTCCCGAACGGTCCAGAAGATCGCCGTCGAAGCTCCAGTCTCCCACCGCGGGACGCGGTTCCGCGGACAGGGGAGAGGTACAGACGGCTATGATGACAAACGCCCAGGCGACAATGCAGCGGCGGAACATCGGCCGGCCCTCCTGTACTACTAACGTTGAGAATCGTTACGCTCTTGACAGAGTCATCAGGCTGCAATGGCGTTAAGCTGTTAGAGCCTTGCGCGTCATGTTTGAAGAACGGCTGCCAGAGAAGAGGCACCGGTACTCCGCTTCCGAGTACCGGTGCCTCTTCTCTGGACCGGTTCTCAGACTAGTGCTCTGTCAACATTGGGAATTCGGGTTCCGTGCGGCCGGACGAGAGCCTCGTGCCTTGGTTACCGGCTGGGGGCTCGCTGAAACTCGACCACCAGCCACCCGAAAATCAAGAGTTGACAGAGCACTAGGAATTGGCTGCGGCCAAGCGGAGCGATTGCCTCGCTGGGACTGTCACTCAGTCTTTCAATCGGTGAACGTTGGTAACGGTACGATGGTCCGTCCGCTAAGGCAATTGGTCAACCGAGTTCCGTGATACCCGGCAGAACTGCGGGGTAGTGCCCGTCGGGGCCGGGCTTGATCGGCGGTTCCACGTCCCAGCCGTAGCGCGGCAGGGCGTAATTAAGGGGCGAGTTCATCACCTGTTCCCAGGTCGTCTGCTTGCCGGTGCAGCAGACCATTTCGCCCATGATCGAGAGCGTCGTGGTGTGGCACATCCGCCGGCCGTCGTTGACGGGCTTGCCATCGCGGATCGACTGGAAGAGCACCTTGTGCTCGGCGTCGGTCATCGAGACGGGCGTTTCCGGGGCTTGGTATTGCCAGGGATTCTCGCCTTCGATGTGCGGCCGGGAGGGCATGAACGCCTGACCTTTGGTGCCCAGGGCGATCACGGCGGCCTGGTTGAAGCAGCCGGGGATGTGGCGGCCGTGGGCGTAGATCCGCTTGCCGTCGGGATACTCATAGACGATCGCGTGATGGTCGAGTTCGTCGCCGTAGCGGTCCGGATCGGTGCAGACCTGCCGCCCGCCGAGGCCCCAGGCCGCAGCCGGCGCCGCGTCGCCGAGGACCCACGACGCGTTGTCGATCTGGTGGACCAGGTTCTGCACCGGGTCGCTGCCGGAGAGCCAGTTGAAGTGATACCAGTTCTGAAACTGGTACTGCATTTCGTTCCATTCCGGCTTGCGCTCGCGGAGAACGTACGGCCCGCCGAGTCTCGTCGCCTGAACGGCCACGACGTCGCCGATCGCGCCGTCGCGGATGCGTTTGATGGTCTCGCAGACGCCGTCGTCGTAGCGCCAGCAGAAGCCCGAAACGAGGCTCAGGCCCTTTTCCTTGGCGGCCTCGCTGGCTGCCAGGGCCAGACGCACTCCGGTGGGATCCACGGCGGCCGGCTTCTCGACGAACACGTGCTTTCCGGCGTCGACCGCCGCCTTGAGGAACACCGGGTGGAAGTGCGACGTGCAGGCGATCGCCACCGCGTCGACGCCGCTGTCGATCACCTTCTGGTACGCATCGAAACCGACGAACGCGTGTGCGTCGTCCACCACGAACTGGTCCGGATACTTTTCCTTCAAAAGCGGCCGGGCGGTATCGATCCGCTCCTGCAATACGTCGCCCATCGCCACCAGCCGTATGTCGGCGCCGGCGTTCATGGCGTTGGCGGCCGCCCCGCTGCCGCGACCGCCACAGCCGATCAGTCCGACCTTGATCACGCCGCTGCCGGCCGCATGGACGCTGCGGGCCAGAGACAGGGCGCCGCCGGTCGCGGCCCCCAACACGGCCGCACGGTGGAGAAAGGTCCGCCGCGAAACGCTTGATGTACCTGTCGCTTTGCTGTCCGCTGCCATGAGGATCGCCTCCGAGGGAGTAAAAGGGGAATGCGCAACCGCCGAGCATGCCCCCGAAAACTAACTCGCCGTTCAGTCGCTGTCAAGCGCCGGGCCGCTGGCTTCTTGAGCAGGTGGGCCGTATACTCCTCTGCATGGTCGCAACGGACATCTGCTCGGCCGTGGCACTGCCCTCACGCGGCCTCCGGCCGCAGCCAAACTCGAAATACGAAACGCGAAATCCGAAACAAATCCAAGATCAGAAATCCAAATGCTTCAAACTGCGGCAAAGGAGAACATCCAATGAGTACGATTCCTCTTATTCTCAGTCTGGTGTTGGCGGCGCCGGCACCTCTCCAGGCGGGTGCGGCGACCAGCAACATCACCCCCGAACTGTGCACGCTCGTCGTAGGCAGTTTCACACCGTACCCGGCCCAGCACGTGCACGACGAGCTGCACGCCCGCTGCCTGGTTCTTGACGACGGCAAGACCAAACTCGCGCTGGTGGTCTGCGACTTGCTCGGTTTCCACCGCGGCGTGAGCGTCGAGGCAAGACGCCTGATCCAGGAGGCAACGGGTATCCCGCCGCAAAACGTCCTCATTTCCGCCACCCACACCCATTCGGCGGGCACCGCCCTCGGAAAGAGCCGCTATACTAGCGACCAGGATCTCGACGATTATCAGCAGTTTGTCGCCCGGCGAATCGCGGACGGCGTGCGGTGCGCGGCGAACCTGCTGCGGCCGGCCGAGATTACCTTCGCGACGGTGGACGTGCCGGATCACGTGCACAACCGCCGCTGGCTGATGCGCGAAGGGACGGTGCCGGTCAACCCCTTCGGGAAGGTCGACAAGGCGAAGATGAACCCGCCCGTCGGCAGCCCCGATCTCGTCGAGCCGGCCGGGCCGATCGATCCGACGGTCTCGATCATTGCCCTGCGCGAACCAGGCGGGCGGCTGATCTCGATCTACTCGGCTTACTCGTTGCACTACATTGGTGGAACCGGACCGGCCCACATCTCGGCCGACTATTACGGCGTCTACTGCGAGGCCCTGAAAGCGCTGCAGCCCGACGGGGCCGCCGACCCGCCCTTCGTGGCGATGATGGCCAACGGCACCAGCGGCGACATCAACAATGTCGATCGGGTCCATCCACGGCCGCGGGGACCGGCCTACCAGCGGATGCACGAAGTGGCGGAAGACCTGGCAGAGAAAGTGAATGCGGCACTCGCCGGTGCGACCTGGAACGACCGGGCGCCGTTGGATGTTCGCTACCGCGAACTGCAACTGGCGTGGCGCGAGATCGGACCGGAGTTGCTGGCCTGGGCGGCCGACGTCGAGGCTCAAGCACCGCGGGTTCCGGGCGGCAACATCCCGGCCGGTGCAAAGTGGGCGACCGAAGCGAAGTTCGTCCAGCCCCTAAGCTATGCGGGCCGGGTCCAGCAGCTTGCGCAGGCCAAGGGGCCGGCGGTTGTGCCGGTGCAGATGCTGCGGATCGGGGATATCGGCATCGGCACCAGCCCCTGCGAGACATTCGCCGAGATCGGCCTGGAGTTCAAGCGGCGACGGCCGCTGCCCCACTCCTTCATGATCTCGCTGGCCCACGGCTACATCGGCTACCTCCCCACGCCGCGGCACTTCGAACTTGGCGGCTACGAGACCTGGCCCGGCACGAACTACCTCGAACCGCTGACTTCCGAGAGGATGCTGGACGCTCTGATCGAGATGGCGTCGGAAATAGCGGCCCCTGCGAGTGCGCCGTCGAACTAAGTCGGGCCCCTTCTGTCCGAGCGACAGACGAAAGCACCCGTTCTCTCGATTCTGGACGCCGACGAGCAGGTGTCAGTGACATTCCTGCGCACCGACTCCTCGGAAACTGCCGGCAGAATCGCCATGCACTACCCCTGCGGGAGACACGGCAAGCCCCTGTATGTTCACCATCCCACCCAACCTAGCGTCGGGTCGTTCAAGGGACGAGGGCTGGAAATTGGGGGAGCGTTGATCTCTGTGAGCAGATGGGCGGCGGGCTAGCCCGCTTCGGACGATTTTCACGAACCACCGCGTGGGTTCCCGACAAAAAGCCGTCGGACGACGAAAGTAGGCTATACGAATCGCCGAATGTTTGGTGAAATACGGGTTTTCAGACAGCGCCCGTTCGACGGCAATTCACACAATTTGGGTGAGATCGTGGGAACTGTACAAGATCGCTATCAAGAATTGTCCGGCCAAGCGGAGGCCAGGCGGCAGGAGCAACTCGCGACCAACCCGATCTTGATTCAGGTGGGGTCGGCGACATGCGAGCATGCAGCCGGCTCCCGAGAAGTGTTTGAGGAGTTCCGAAAACACATCGTTGCGTCTGGTCGAGACGATATTTTGCTTCATCAGACCGGTTGTACGGGACGTTGCAGTCGCGAGCCGATTGTCGGCGTGTTTGTGCCGGGCCAGATTCCGATCAAGTACGAACGGGTCGACCGGGAACTCGTTCACCAGATCTTCACCAGCCACGTCCAGAATAACCAGCCGCTGCTGGCGCACGTGCTGGACGGACCGGTCGAACGCGTCTACGCATTCGAGTTCCTCTGCTGTGGCAGCCACCGTTGCGGGTGGGAGGAAGGAGCGAACCTCGAAGCGTCCCTGCCGGGGCTGCTCAAGGACGCGGGTGTCGATTTGGAGCAGGTGAACATAGCCCGGGCGAGTTGTTTTGGTGCCTGCAGCAGCGGCAACGAGAAGACCTGCTCCCACGTCCTGGTCAAGCCGGACAAAGTGCTGTATCGCGTCTGTTCAACCGACGATCTGAAGGAGATCATCGAGAAACACATCCAGGGCGGGCAGATTGTGGATCGCCTTCGAGTGGGCGGAAAGACCATTGGCCGGAAGTTCTTCGAAATCTACGGCGACGTGGCCTTCTTCAATCGGCAGACGCGGGTTGCGCTGCGGCACAACGGAGTGCTCGACCCGGGAAGCATCACCGAATACTTCCACTACCGAGGCTTCCAAGCCCTGGCCAAGGTGCTCGACAAGGGAGATCCGAATTGGGTCATCGAGCAGGTCAAGAAGTCGAAACTGCGGGGCCGCGGCGGCGGGGGGTTTCCGACCGGCAACAAGTGGACCATGGCCGCAAAGGCCGCCGAGAAGATCCGTTACATTATCTGCAACGCCGACGAAGGCGACCCCGGGGCCTTCATGGATCGGAGCATGCTCGAATCCGATCCGTTCAACGTTGTGGAGGGTATGATTATCGGCGGGTTCGCCATTGGGGCATCGCGGGGATTCTTCTACGTTCGGGCGGAGTATCCGCTGGCGATCGAGCGGATTCAGAATGCGATCCAGGAGTGCCGCCGGCATGGGCTGCTGGGCAAAGGGATTCTGGGATCCGACTTCGACTTCGATCTGGAAGTTCGACTGGGAGCGGGGGCGTTTGTCTGCGGCGAGGAGACAGCCCTGATCCACTCCATCGAGGGAGAGCGGGGTCAGCCGCGGATCCGGCCGCCGTACCCCACGGAAAGCGGCCTGTGGGGCAAGCCGACCGTCATCAACAATGTCGAGACCTTCGCGAACATCACGGCCGTCATCAACTACGGCGCCGAGTGGCTCGGCCAGATAGGGACGCCTTCGAGCGGCGGGACAAAAGTCTTCGCCTTGGCAGGCAAGATCCGGCATACGGGACTCGTCGAAGTTCCCATGGGTATGACCCTACGGGAACTCGTCGAAGAGATCGGCGGCGGAGTGGTCGGCGGCAAGAAGCTCAAGGCGGTCCAGACGGGCGGGCCGGCCGGCGGCTGTATTCCGGCCCACATGCTCGATCTTCCCATCGACTTCGACTCGCTGTCGAAGGCCGGCTCGATCATGGGGAGCGGGGGCATGATCGTTCTTGACGAAGACGATTGCATGGTCGACGTGGCCAAGTTCTTCATGACCTTCTCCCAGGACGAATCCTGCGGAAAATGCACGCCCTGTCGGGAAGGCACGACGCGTATGCTGGAGATCCTCGAAAGGATCACCCACGGGAAGGGGACGCTTGAGGATCTCGGCCTGCTCGAACGGCTGGCCAAGCTGGTGAAAAAATCGTCGCTCTGCGGGTTGGGGCGGGCCGCGCCGAACCCGGTATTGAGCACGCTGAACCACTTCCGCGACGAGTATATCGCCCATGTGGCGGACAAACGCTGCCCGGCGAAGAAATGTGCGGCGCTGCTCCGCTACGAGATCGACCCTCAGAAATGCGTGGGCTGCACCGTGTGCGCTCGCAATTGCCCGGTCACCTGCATCTCGGGCAGCAGGCGGGAGGTGCACGTCATCGACCAGGAACGATGCATCAAGTGCGGACGCTGTGCGGAGGTGTGTCGCTTCAACGCCGTGTTGCGAACATAGGCTGAGGCAAGCGGGGTCCAAGTTTGCGTAAACGACGAATATGCCTGACGACCAGGCAATCCTGCCAGAACGGTAAGCTATCATGGCGAAGAAAACCATCTCGCTGACGATCGACGAGAAGCCTGTTTCCGTCAAGGAAGGTACCACCATCATGGAGGCAGCGGAGTCGCTGGGGATTACCATCCCGCGGCTCTGCTACCACCCCGATCTGAGCTTGGCCGGTTCGTGCCGTGTGTGCATCGTGGAGGTGGAAGGCATGGGGTTCTTCATGGCTTCATGCAGCGTGGCGGTCTGGGAAGGGATGGTCGTGCGGACCAACTCGCCCGAAATCCGCCAGGCCCGGCGCGACATCGTCGAATTGCTGCTCGACAACCATTCGAAAGACTGCCAGACCTGCGAGCGCGACGGCCATTGCGAATTGCAGAATCTGGCCTATTCCATGGGAGTCCGCCGCCGTCTGTTTGAGGGGAAGCGAAAGGAGTTTCCCGTCGACGAATCGAGCTACTCGGTCGTGCGGAATCCGGAGAAGTGCGTGCTGTGCGGCCGCTGTGTGCGAGTTTGCGCCGAGATCCAAGGCGTCAACAATCTGAGCCAGCACGGCCGCGGGTTCAATACAGTCGTCGGGCCGGCCCATCTGGCGGACATGGACGATTCCGTTTGCATCCAGTGCGGTCAGTGCATCAATGTCTGCCCCACCGCCGCGCTGCTTGAGAAGAGCAACACCGACGACGTTTGGAAAGCCCTGGCCGATCCGGAGCTGCACGTGGTCGTGCAGACGGCGCCTTCGATCCGAGCCGCCATCGGTGAAGGGTTTGGAATGGAACCGGGAACGCCGGCAACCGGCCAGATGATTACGGCCCTCAGACTGCTCGGTTTTGATGCGGTGTTCGATACCGACTACGGTGCCGATCTGACGATCGTCGAAGAAGCGCACGAGTTCCTGACCCGTCTGGACGACGGGGGACCGCTGCCGATGATCACCTCGTGCTCGCCCGGCTGGATCAGCTTCATGGAGAAGTTTTATCCGGCGCTGATTCCGCATGCGTCCACGTGCAAGTCGCCCATGAGCATGCTTTCCACGTTGGCGAAGACGTACTATGCGAAGAAGAAGGGAATCGATCCGTCGAAGATCTATGTCGTGGCGGTGATGCCGTGCGTGGCCAAGAAGTACGAAGCGAACCGCAAGGAACACATGATGGCCGACGGCAGGCCTTACACGGACGCCGTGCTGACCACACGCGAACTGATCTGGATGATCAAGTGCTACGGCATCCACTTCGTGAATCTCGACGACGGAGAGTTCGACGCGCCCCTGGGCCTGGCCAGCGGAGCGGGCGACATCTTCGGCACCACCGGCGGCGTGATGGAAGCCACGCTCCGAGCGGCCAGCGAACTGGTCACCGGCAAACCGGCCGACCGGCTCGAGTTCACCGAGGTGCGTGCGGTCGAGGGCCTGCGCGAAACCTATGTTGCTATCGGCGACCGAAGCATCCACCTGGGGGTCGCCAACGGCCTGCAGAACGCCAAGGTTCTGCTGGACAAGGTCGTCGAAGGCAGCGAGAAGTTCGAGGTGATCGAGGTGATGGCTTGCCCCGGCGGATGCATCGGCGGCGGCGGCCAGCCCTATCCGCCCGAGGAGTTGAAGGTTCTTGATCCCGAGCTTCTGGCGAAACGGGCCAAGGCTCTGTATACGATCGATAGCGGAAAGAAGCTGCGAAAGTCCTACGAGAATCCGGCGATCCAGGAACTGTATGACGAGTTTCTCGGATCGCCGGGATCCGAAAAGGCCCATAAACTGCTGCACACCAAGTACGAGGCGCGTTTGCCGCGAGGGGTTCGATGAGCACGTCCACCGACAACTGGGAACAGGTTCAAGCTACCGCCAAACAGGTGCTTGGCGACAATGTCGTCAAGTTCATCGAGTCCTGCCGGGCGGAACCGAATCCCGAAAGCCAATTGATAGCGGTATTACACAAGGTGCAGGCTGAATACGGTTACCTGGCCGAGGCACATCTGGACGCGGTCGCCCAGTTGATGCAGATTCCGGCCGCCAAGGTGGCGGGAGTCGCCAGTTTCTACCATTACTACCGCCTCGAACCGCGAGGACGGTTCTTGATCAATATCTGTATGGGCACAGCATGCTACGTCAAAGGGGCCGACCGCGTCGCCCAGAAGCTGATGGACGAGCTCGGAATCCGTTTCGGAGAAACGACCACCGACGGCGTTTTCACGCTCGAGGGGACTCGCTGCATCGGCACCTGCGGATTGGCTCCGGTGATGATGATCGACGACAAAGTCCACGCGGAGGTGACCCCGGATCAAGTTCCGGTGATTCTGGAAAAGTACCTGGATCAGGTGCGGCGGGCAGGTTCGGAGACGAGCGGCCGGACCTGATGAACCACGACGCTGGATTGGGAGAATCTCGCAGACCGGACTAATTGCGCCCCCGGAAAGAGAGGGGGGGTGCAGGCCGTTCTTGTCCCGGTTCTTGCTCGAAAGGCCTGTAAGTATTGGTGATACCGCGTTGGGGGCAGGCAGGTTCACGGCCGGGACGGGGCTTGTAGCGGAGTCCGGGCCGTTGACCTGGCAACGCGGTGTCTTTCTCTTGAATTCTTCAGCGGTGGGCTGACGCGATGAACATCCCCCCCGACGATGAGTTGATCCAGAAGTACCTGGAAGGCGAAGCGACGCCGGCGGAGGAGAGACAATTCCGCCGCCTGCTCGCCGACGAATCGTTCCGGCGGCGCGTCGCCGAGTATGCCCTGGATCACGGCCAACTCTGCGAACACGCACGGCAAGGGATGCTGGAACGGCTGACCGTTCAACGCGCCCCACGACTGCTACTCCGCCGCCGTCAATCGCTTGTAGCCATAGTCGTTGGCGCATCGATTCTGATTGCCGTGGGATCGGTCTGGTATTCACTGCGCCACGGCCCGTTGCCCGACGGCATGACTCGCGGCGATGCTGAACGCCTGGCGGACCTAGGTACTGAACCGCCGCCTCCCAAACCGGCTTCGGCCTCCCCGGCACCACCGGGTCGGCATCCCGCGGCGGTGCGGGTCGGTTACAGGCTCGGGCAGGTAACCGTCCGGAAGCACAATTCTACCCAGGAATCTGCCGTGGACGTGGGAACCGAGTTATGTGTCGGAGACGTTCTGCGAACACTAGACTCCGAAAGTTCTGCGTTGCTCGAATTCGAGGACGGTACGATCGTTACTGTGGCAGGGGATACGGAGGTGACGTATTCCCTGGAGAGCGAGCAGAAACGGGTCTCGGTTGCCCGGGGCGACATCACGGCCCAAGTTGCGTCGCAGCGCGAGTCAAAGCCGATGATGTTCGTGACGCCCGTTGCAGAAGCGGAGGTTCTGGGGACCAGATTCCTCTTGTTTGCCGACGCGAGTCTTACGGAATTGACGGTTCAGGACGGGCACGTGCTTCTGCGGCGTCTTGCGGACCGGCGCACGGTGGACGTTGTAGCCGGTCAGTATGCCGTGGCGGCGGCTGAATCGGACATGGTGGCTCAACCGATTCAGGCGACCCCCAGCGTCTGGGCGGAGGACTTCGTGGCAGGCCTGCCTCCTCGATGGCGGGCCGGTATGTGGATACGCGGCGAACTCCTGGGCGGATCGAACGGGGCGGTGCGAGCGACCGTTCGTCGCGAGAAAGAGGGGGAACGAGCCGGACCATGCTACCTGATGACGGCCAAGGAATGGTCGCGCGGCCTGTTTCGAATCGACGAGGATTCCCACCTGAACGTCAGATATCGGATGACGACGCCTGGTTGGTTCTATATTGCCGTCAGTACTCGATCCGATGATACTCTACCCGCCTTCACGGGGACCTTCATTTTCAAGACTCCCGAGTTGCGTCAGATCCGTCGCAACGAGTGGCAGTCCAAGAGCATTCCGCTTAAAAGGTTCCGCAGGCCCGAGCAGGGCCGGCCCGACGATGCGCGGCAACAGCCGCCCCAGGTGAACGATATCGTATTCACACTGTTCTTCCGCACACAAGACGAAGATCCCGGTCTCCTCATCGACCGTATGTGGGTCACTCATGGTCCCTCCGAGAATGCGGAGATCCTGGGACAGTCGGACTGATTGTCCATGACAAGATCTGGCCGCCAATCTGGACGGAACCCACCATAATTGCGGGGATAGATTGACACCTCTGCCTCCATCGGTCAAGATCACACGTTGACCGATTCTGGAGGCTGCCTGCGGAGGGACGCACGGTCGGCCATCTGCAGTGCCGGTCTCCCTTCACGTGGTCAGTTTCATCAGTGGTGACGGCACCGCCGCGTCGGGGCAGGCGGACCCTCTACGTGGATTGACGTATGAGAAACGAGATTGTGCGGCTCCTCATGGAGCACCGCGGCACCCTTTTTGCCTTTATCTACGCGAGCGTGCGCGACTACGACGCGACCGAAGAGATCCTTCAGGACGTGTCGGTGGCCGTGTGCCAAGACGGTGACAGCTTCGAATTGGGAACGAACTTCGGGGCGTGGTCCCGGGAAATTGCGCGCCGCCGGATTCTCGCCCATTTTCGTGACACGAAACGTTTTCCGGATCCCTTATCGGATCAGGAGCTCCGCAATCTCCAGGCCGGTTTCGATGCCGTCGACGACGTGACGACCAAGGCCCGCATGGCCAGTTTGAGCAAGTGTCTGGAGAGCCTGAAGCCTTTCGCGAAGCGGCTCATTCAGTTGCGTTACGCGGGCCGTCTCAGCTTGTGCGAGATCAGCGAGCAGGTCGGTCGTCAACCCGAGAGTGTGCGCAAGGCGCTCTACCGAACACGCCAGAGCTTGCGGGAATGCATCGAACGCCGGCTCCGTGGGGGAGACGAAGGTCTATGAGTCAGAATGACGGGGACGCATCTCGCGACCATCTCATCCAGAGCTATCTGGAAAACCAGGCAACCGCGGCCGAAGAAAGGCAGTTCCGTCTTCTGCTCAACGACGAGTCCTTCTGCCGCCGTGTGGCCCAGTATGCCATCGATCTAGGCTGTCTTCACGACCACGCATGTCACGGCATTCTGGAGCGGGCCCTGATCGTTTCGAGAGAACCCGTCTCACGAAGGAGGTTTCGTGCAATTGCCCTGGCTGTGGTTGCTGCTTCGATCTTGCTTGTTGTTGGGACGGTTTGGCGTGCCTTTCTCACCGGCGACACGTCGACCGAGTTGGCATCCGACGATTCCGTACCTCTCTCCGAGGATGACCCTGCGGCGCCGTCGCCGCAAGAGGCCGCGCGATCGGTTGTGGCCCGCGTCACGGATGTGACGGGGCGTGTGCTGATAGGAACCTCCTCCGCCACACAGAATCTGGTCGAGAAAGAAATGCTACTCCATTCCGGCGACCGGCTGCAAACCTCCGGAGCAGACAGCTTCGCGCTGCTCAAATTCGAAGACGACAGCGTTCTTGCCGTCGCCGGAAACACGGAACTGACGTGCTCGATCATGGATTCCCAGAAACGGATCGACGTATCACGCGGCGATGTCATGGCCCAGGTGGCTCCCCAGCCGGACAAGCCGATGGTCGTGAAGACCCCCGTGGCTGAAGCCGAGGTGGTGGGGACGCGGCTCTCACTCTTCGCTGATCTTGTCCTCACCGAATTGGCCGTTCTGGAAGGCCACGTTCGGTTGAAACGCCTGTCGGACGACGAGACGGTTGACGTCCGGAAAGGACAGTGCGCGGTGGTCTCCGAAGCGTCGGATTTGGTGGCTGCGCCAATTTCGCCGGTGCCGAGCGTCTGGGAAGAGGATTTCGAGCAAAGATGGCCGGATCGTTGGCGGGAGGGCCATTGGATCCACTACGCGCTGCCCCCCGAATCGGAGGGAGCTGTGCTGGCCGCCGCACGGGACGAGACCGCAGGCCCCTGTTTCATCTCCAGTCCGAACGAATGGTCGCGGGGGCTGTTTCGTATCGAAAGCGATACCTGTCTTAATCTGACCTACAAGCTGAAGAAACAGGGCTGGTTTTACATCATGCTGGAAACGCGGGCTGCGGACTACAGCGGCGAGTATCGCGGCAATTACATCTACCAGACTCCGCAGCTTTGGAAAGTCCGTCCTCGCCAATGGCAAACCGTTGCCATCCCCTTGTCCGAGTTTCACGTGCCTCAGCGCGGTCGACCGGAAGGTGCTGAATTGCCTCCACCCAAGGCGGGCGATGTGGTCTTCTCGCTTCTTCTGCGGACCCAAGAGGCGGACCCGGGCTTGGTCGTCGACCGAATCTGGGTCACCAAGGGACCCGCCGAAGGTGCAGAGTTGCTGCAGATTCGATAGGGTTCTTGAGGCGGCCTTCGTCAGGACGGCGAGTCGGATTCAGGGCTCGCCAGTCGACCGAAACACTCCCCATGGGCTCGGCAAGGAATGCGGGCGGTTGCTACTCCGTTTCCGACAGGTGATGGTTGGCTTCACCGTTGACGATTGGTGCGCCGGCCTGATCCTTGCCGATTTCGGGCAAACCAATCGTCTCGTCGGCCCCGGAATCCTCCAGATACACCTCGTCGAGTTCCGTGTCGTCGACGTCGCGACGCAACAGAAGGTAGACTCCGGCGGCCGAGACCCAGAAGAAGCTGTACAGATACCCGACCGCGAGCAGCCGGGCGCAGTCGGACCAGGCCCGGATGAGCAGGTCGCCGAGCCAACCGAGATGGCTGGTCGGATTACCGCCCGCAAACTGGTAGGCAACGTGCGGAAACGGTTCGGCGGCGAACGCAAACTGGCCGCCCGATCCCCAACATGCAGCACCTTGCGCAAGGGCGATGATGACCTGGACGAATCCGAATACCAGAACCCAGCCGAGAAGTCCCACGATGGTAACCACTCCGGCGTAGAACAGGTAGTGCAGGGGCCGCTGGAATACATAGGCGTAGCTTCGGCTCACGGCGTCGAAGCTGTCGGTGCCTTCGGTGCTGATAGCTGCAAACATCAAGGGCCAGCCCAGCGCCAGGCCGACAAGGAGCAGCGTCATCAGGAAACCGCCGGCGAGGACCAGCGGCCAGAGCAGCCCGGCCGCGAAGAGGCCGACGTTCCACCGCATGAGAACGAGGCCGAGGACCGCGATGAGGGCGGTTCCGAAAAGCACGCCGATCAGCGGCAGCAGTGGTGCCCAGGCGTAGGCCCTCCATCGAGACCGGACGCAGCCGATCATGCCGCCCCAACCGACTCGTTCGCCGCAGGCCAATTGAACCGCCGCGTGCCGCGTGACGGCTGCGCCAGCAATCGCCCAAACGGCTAGCGCCCAAAGGGCGCAGAGAAGCGAATAGGCCAGGTTGCTTGCGCGAAACGTCTTGCCGGCCCCCATGTTCAGAGTGAAGATTTCGCGAAAGGGACGGCTAAGGTGTTCCCAGGTGCCGAGGACGGGATTTGCGTCGCGATGCACGATCGACCGAGCGTTTTCGTCGTCGGCCGAACGGCGGAATCGCTTGTCGAGTGCGAGGATCCCGGGATCGTCTGCAACCGCGGCTAGGCTATTCCAGGAGCAGCCGTTATAAGCCGCATGTTGCGCGGCGACCTCGGCGTTGCCAGAGAAGAGCAGCCCAAAGAGTGACCACCCTAATACCATCGCGACGGCGGCCGCCGACGAGAGCAGCAGCGGACGCAGGCCGATCGAGATTCGAAAACAGCGAACCAGAAGCAGCCAGGGAAAGAGTTCCGACCAAGCCACAACACGCAGGGTTCCGCGATCGTCCTCATTCATGGCAGGTATCTCTCTGGGGAAAAGGTGTCGGCCACCTTCTGCTGGCACGCCCGTCGGGTGGTCGCACAAAAGGTGGATGTCACCCTTTTCCCGCAGGCAACCGGCGTGCATCGTCCTGGTTTGGGCAAACACCGGCATTATACGGGCTGACCAGCATGCTGCAAGCGGCCCGAAGCAGGGAGTCCGTCGAGAAAAAAGGACCATCACGGGACTATCCGCCCCGGTTGTCTGCGGACGGATCCGTCCCTTCCGGCCGCTCAACCTCCGGTTCCCAGGGAAGTCCGTACTCTTCGTTGAGCCAGCGGTTGCGATCGATGTCCTTGCACCGCTGACTGCAGAAGGGCATGGTTCGGCTCTGCTCGGAATCGAAGGCCCTTCCGCAAATCGAGCAACGCATTTGCGCCATGGCAATACCTGAAACGGGGCCTACCCGCAATCCGACTCTCGCGACAATAGGCGCACGCCCTGCGCACAAATCCGGAACCAAGACACCACGGACAATCCCGGTGCGGCCAGGTCGTCAGTCACTGCTTGTGGCGGCGGCAGTCTTGTCTTCTGACGCCTTGGATGCGGACTTGGTCTCGCCGTCTGCATTCTTTTCGGCCGCGGCACCTTTGCGGTAAGAGTCGCTACGGTAATCGGTTTGATAGAATCCCGAACCTTTGAAGACGATGGCGGCACCGGTTCCGAACAGCCGGCGAAGTTTCAGTCGCCCGCATTTGGGGCATTTTCGCTTCGGGCTCTCCGTGATCGACTGGAATAGTTCGAACTCATGCTCGCAGGCATCGCAAACATAATCGTAGGTCGGCATGGCAGATCACATCCTCATATCGAGTTGGGACGCAGCGCGTCGCTGTTTTCTTCTCACTCTTGTTCCGGCTGGGGTGACTCCAGGGAGTCCCTTTCGGTGGAATCGAACTGGCCGCTCGCCCGGGACGGTTCCGATTCGGGGGACGCCGCCGACACCACGACCTGGGATGGCCGCACGACCCGGTCGTGCAGGCGAAAGCCAACCTGCGTGACGTGCAGGACCGTTCCGGCGGGATGGTCGGACGACGGCATCTGCGAAATCGCCTCGTGAAGGTTCGGGTCGAAAGGTTCGCCCAAGGCGTCGATCTTGACGCAATGGTAACGCTCGAGGGTGCTCTCCAGTTGGGTGCAGACCATCTTGAAACCGGCGAGCAGCACGTCGGCCTCGCCCGCCTTCTCGGCCGCTTCCACCGCACGGCCCATGTTGTCCCAGACGGGGAGCAAATCGCGGAGCAAGTCGAGATTCGCGTAGCGGCGTTCCTCTTCCATCTGCCGGTAGGCCCGGCGCCGGAAATTCTCCAACTCCGCGGAACTCCGCAGCGCACGGTCCTGGGCTTCCTGCAACTCGGCCTGCAGACTCTCGAGGTCGGCGGCAAGACCGTCGGCCACCGACTCGGCGTCAATGCCGGCCGCCTCCACGGGGGACGTCTGTTCCTCTGAGGCAGTCACATCCGCAATCGGGTCGGCTTGACGCGGTTCATCGCCGGTCGTTGCGTTCGTTTCGGGTGTGGCTTTGGGCGTCTTCTCTGACACGTCTCATACCTCCAGGTAAGTCTGTTGCGGACCGTTCCAGTCGAAATCAGGCTCATCCGGATTGAAGGGTGGGATTCAGAAGTACTCTTTGAGTTTTGCGAAGAAACTCTTTCGTTCGGGTGTGACGTTCTTGTGTTCCAACTCGGCGAGTTCGCGGAGGACGGCTTCATGCTCCGGCGTGAGGCTTTTCGGCACCTCGATGTAGACCTGAACGAGGAGGTCGCCATTGCCGCGATGGCGCGGATTGGGCATCCCCCGGCCTCGCAGCCGAAAGACCTCGCCGCTGGGAGTGCCGGCCGGGATCGTCAATTCGTCGCGACCGTTGAGCGTGGGAACTTCAAGAGTCACACCCAGCGCCGCTTGGGCGTATCCAATCGGTATCTGGCAGATCAGGTCGTTTCCGTCGCGATGGAACAGAGGATGCTCGGCCACCTGGATGAAACAGTAGCAGTCGCCCGGCGGCCCTCCGTTGGGGCTCGGCTCTCCTTCGCCCTGCAACCGCAGTCGCGTGCCGTTATCGACGCCCGCGGGGATGTTGACCTCGCGGTGGACGCGTTGGACGATCAGGCCGCTTCCGCGGCAGTCGAGGCAGGCGTCGCGAATGATCGTGCCACGCCCCTGGCAGGAGGGGCAGGTGGTCTGAACCGAGAAGATTCCTGTCGATTGAACGACGCGTCCCTGGCCGCCGCAATAACCGCACGGTTCGGGCTTGGTCCCCGGTTTTGCCCCGGACCCGCCGCATTTGTCGCACGGCACGTGACGGTTGAAGGTGATTTCCTTGGTGGCGCCGCGAGCCGCTTCGAACAGGTCGAGCTTCACCTCGCATTTGACGTCCGCCCCGCGGCGGACCCGGCGCCCGCGCGAGCGTCCGCCGCCGAACATGCTGCCGAACAGGCTGTCGCCGAAGATGTCGCCGAAGGCTTCAAAGATGTCGCCTACGTCGTGGAAATGGGGCGCCCCGCCCTGGACGCCGTCGATCCCGGCGTGACCGTAGCGGTCGTAGCGGGCGCGTTTTTCCGCGTTGTTGAGGACCTCGAAGGCTTCCGCGGCTTCCTTGAACCGTTCGACCGCCTCGTCGTTGCCCGGATTGCGGTCCGGGTGGTACTTCATGGCCATCTTGCGATAGGCGTCGGCAATCTCCTTGTCGGTTGCCGTGCGGTCCACGCCGAGCACTTCGTAATAATCGCGCTTTTCGGCCATGATGGTTGCAGGAGAGCGGCGTACGGTTGGGGCTGAATATTGTTGCTCGTTCCGCGAACAAGCGTTCTTTCGCGGAACGCAAAGCGACTATCGGCAGGCGACTATTGGCGAAAACGGGCCGCCCCAGGATGGAGACGGCCCGTATCGTGAATCCAGCAAAGGACGGGGTTAGCGAACCGCCCCTTCCGTGGCCGGAGCTTTTTCGTCCTTGTCCAGATCAGTGACCAGCGTTTCCGTGGTCAGCATCAGGCCGGCGATACTCGCGGCATTTTCCAGGGCGGTCCGGACCACCTTGAGCGGATCGATAATCCCCGCCTTGAACATGTCGACGTACGCGCCTTCGGCGGCGTCGTAACCGGTGTTGGTCGGCTTCTCCGAGACTTCATCGGCGATCACGGCACCGTCGAGACCGCAGTTGTCGGCGATCTGCTCCAGAGGCTTGCTCAGCACCCTGGCGATGATATCGACGCCGATCTTCTCGTCGCCCCGAGCGCCGGAACGGGCAGCCTCGACCGCGGCTTTGCAGCGAAGCAGGGCTACGCCGCCGCCGGGAAGAATGCCTTCCTCGACCGCCGCGCGGGTTGCATGCAGGGCGTCCTCGACGCGAGCCTTGGTTTGCTTCATCTCGGCCTCGGTGTTGGCGCCCACAGACACGACCGCCACGCCGCCGGACAGCTTGGCCAGGCGTTCTTGGTACTTTTCGCGATCGTAATCGCTCTCGGTCGTTTCGATCTGCGAACGGAGTTGATCGACGCGGGCCTTGATATCGGTCTTCTTGCCGGCGCCTTCGACGATCGTGGTCGAGTCCTTGTCGACCGTGATTTTCTTGGCCTGTCCGAGGTGCTCCAGGGTGAGGTTCTCGAGCTTGATGCCGAGGTCCTCGCTGATCATCGTGCCCCCGGTCAGGATGGCAATGTCGCCGAGCATGGCCTTGCGGCGATCGCCGAAGCCCGGTGCTTTAACCGCACAGACGTTGAGGACGCCGCGGAGCTTGTTGACCACCAGCATGGTCAGCGCCTCGCCCTCGATGTCCTCAGCAATGATCAGCAGAGCGCGGCCGGTCCGCCCGACCTTTTCAAGGATGGGGATCAAGTCGCGGATGTTGCTGATCTTCTTCTCGTGGATGAGGATCAGTGCGTCCTCGATCTGGCAATCCATCTCGGGAGTGCGGTTGATGAAGTAGGGTGAGAGGTAGCCCTTGTCGAACTGCATCCCTTCCACGACCTCGTAGGTCGTTTCGGCCGTCTTGCCCTCTTCGACGGTGATCACGCCGTCCTTGCCGACCTTCTCCATGGCCTCGGCCAACAGGTTGCCGATGGCGCGATCGTTGTTGGCACTGATCGCACCCACGTTGGCGATCTCTTCCTGCTTGGTGACGACCTTGCGCATCGAGATGAGATGTTCGATGGCGGCATCGACGCCGCGCTCGATTCCGCGGCGGATGGCGGCCGGGTTGCTGCCTGCGGCGACATTCCGCAGACCTTCCTTGAAGATGGCTCGGGCCAAAACGGTGGCCGTAGTGGTGCCGTCGCCCGCGATGTCGGAGGTCTTGGACGCGACCTCGTTGACGAGTTTGGCGCCCATGTTCTCGAACCGATCTTCGAGTTCGATTTCTTTACTGACGGTGACGCCGTCCTTGGTGACCGTTGGGCCGCCGAAGGACTTGTCGAGGATCACGTTTCGGCCCGTCGGGCCCATGGTGACCGCGACCGCATCGGCCAGCTTTTCGACGCCCTGAAGAATTCGCTTTCGGGCTTGATCATCAAAAAGAAGTTGCTTTGCCACGATGGCGGTTCCTTATGTGTTCGTTGTTTCGGGGATTCGTACGTATTCGGCTGGAGCCGGCGTGGGCAGCACCTGGGCGGCGCTGCCCGCCAGCCCGCTTTCCGCCGTACTACTTGATCACCTTGGCCAACACGTCGCTCTCGCGGAGGATCTTCACCTCGCGGCCTTCCACTTCCACGTCGCTGCCGGCGTACTTGCCGTAGATCACCTCGTCGCCGATGGCGACGGACAACTGGCCGCGTTCGCCGCTGTCGAGCAGCTTGCCCGGGCCGACGGCCAACACGGTGCCTCGCTGGGGCTTCTCCTTGGCCGTGTCGGGAAGCACAATTCCGCCGGCCGTCATTTCTTCAGCAGCGACGGGCTCGACAACAATGCGATCGTCCAACGGATTGAGATTGATTTGCTTTGCCATGGTTCTAAACCCTCGTCTATTTCGTGAATGTGTTTCTGATTGCGATACCAAGGCAACCGGCCGCAGATGCAGCCCGCGGCCGGTTGCGGACTGTCGGATCTGACACCGGCCTGGTTACATACCCATTCCCATGCCGCCCATACCACCCATGCCACCCATACCACCCATGCCGTCCATGCCGCCTCCCGGCGGAGGACCAGGCGGGGTTTCCTTGGGAATCTCCGTGACCAGGCAGGAGGTGGTCAGCAGCAACGAAGCAACGCTCGCGGCATTCTGGAGAGCCGTTCGGACGACCATGGCGGGGTCGATAATGCCGGCCTCGACCAGATCGCAATAGGCGTCCTTGTCGGCGTCGTAGCCTTCGTTCTTTTTCATCCGGCGGACCCGATTGACGACGACGGAACCTTCCAGCCCGGCGTTCGACGCGATGGCTCGCATGGGAGTGTCGAGGACCTTCTTCACGATCTCGGCACCGAGGGCCTCGTCGCCGACGAGTTCCAGTTTGTCGAGTGCCTTGTCGCTTCGCAGCAGCGCCACTCCGCCGCCAGGAACGATTCCTTCCTGGAGTGCAGCCTGCGTGGCGGCACGGGCATCTTCCAGGAGCGCCTTCCGCTCCTTCATCTCCGTCTCTGTTGCGGCCCCGCAATGGATCTGAGCCACGCCGCCAGCCAGCTTGGCCAGCCGTTCCTGGAGCTTCTCCTTGTCGTAGTCGCTGGTGGTAGTTTCAATTTCGGCACGGATCTGATTGGCCCGGCCCTCGATGGCCTCTTTCGAGCCGGCGCCGCCGACGATGGTCGTATCGTCAGACGTGATGATGACCTTCTTCGCCGTCCCCAGGTCGCTGAGCTTGACGGCGTCGAGCGAGACGCCCAGATCCTTGAACAGCGCCTGCCCGCCGGTCAGGGTGGCGATGTCGCCCAACATGGCTTTGCGGCGGTCGCCGTAGCCGGGAGCCTTCACCGCACACACGTTGAGGATGCCCCGCATTTTGTTGACGACCAGCGTCGCCAGGGCTTCGCCCTCGATGTCTTCGGCGATAATTAAGAGCGGTTTGTTCGCCTTGCTGATCGCTTCCAGAAGAGGCACGAGATCCTTCGCGCTGGAGATCTTCTCCTCGTGAAGCAGAACGAGGCACTTCTCCAACTCGGCCGTCTGATTGTCGGGATTCGTGACAAAATGGGGCGACAGAAAACCGCGGTCGAACTGCATCCCCTCCACGACCTCGACATACGTCTCCGCCTGGCGTCCTTCTTCCACCGTGATCACGCCGTCCTTGCCCACCTTGATGAAGGCATCGGCCAGGACTTGTCCGATGGTGGGATCGTTGTTGCCCGCGATGGTGGCAACCTGGGTAATCTCTTTCTTGTTCTTGGGGTCGATCGGCTTGGCCATCTTGCCGACGGCCTCAATGACGGCCTCGGCTCCCTTATGGATCCCTCGGGAGAGCGCCATGGGGTCGGCACCGGCGGCCACCATCTTGAGACCCTGCATGTAGATCGCCTCGGCCAGGACCGTGGCAGTGGTCGTGCCATCGCCAGCCACGTCGTTGGTCTTGCTAGCGGCCTCCTTGACCAATTGGGCCCCGAGATTCTCGTTGGGGTCGCTCAGGTCGATGTCTTCAGCCACGGTGACCCCGTCTTTGGTCACCTTGGGAGCACCCCAGCCCTTGTCGAGCACGGCGTTGCGGCCCCGGGGGCCGAGCGTGCTCTTGACGGCTCGGGCCAACTTACTGACGCCGGCTGCCAACGGCTGCCGAGCCTCATCGTCAAACACCATCTTTTTTGCCACAGCGGATTCCTCCTGTTGCTGGCGAAAGATTCAATCGGCGCCCCGCGGGAAAAGGCCTTTTCCCGCCTCGGGCGGTAGCTGTCTCGATCTCAAGAAACGCCGGTAGGCCAATTCTGGCAGTCGACGCAGATTTTAGACCTTTCATCGGAGCAACGAGCGTGCCAATCGCGACGGAGCGTCTGAAGTTATGTCGTGACAATGAGTTACAAACAACAGTGTGTGCCAGGAGAACGCCGGGTTTGGCTGCCGGCGGCACCTGGGGATGCCATTTTGGCAGACCCGCCCTATTCATCGGGGAAGATTCAGGCCGGATTATTCACAAACCCTTGTTGAATGCTCGAAGTTCGTTGTAGGCAAACATGCTAAAGACAGCCCCCCAGAGGGGCTGTGCATTGGGCGGCACGCTCAGAGCGCAGCGATGGGCGTGGTAACTTGACCATCCACGCCCATCGCTGCGCTCTGAGCGTGCCACCCATGAATAATCCGGGCTGGTCCCTCCGCTCGGTTTCGTTGCTCCGGCATCGTTGCCCTTCGAAGACAAGAGCCGCCACGGTACACACGATGGCGTACCATGGCGGCTCATCAATTCGGCGGACGGCACGGCGGAGCGTGCCTGCTACTGTCTTTGCCTCACACGTCGCAGATCCGGACGGCCTGGGCCAGGCTTTCCAGGGCGTCGGGACGTTTGGGAACGAATTCCTGGCCCACGTAGCCCTGGTAACCGCTGTCGACGATGGCTTTCATCAGCTCGGCGTAGTCGAGCGTCTGCGTGTCGTCGATCTCATTCCGGCCGGGAAGTCCACCGGTGTGATAGTGGCCCCAGCAGTCGGCGTGTTCCTTGATGTCCTTGAGTGGGTCTTCCTTCATCATGCCCGCGTGGTAGATATCGTAAAGGACCTTGACTCGCGGGGAGCCGACCTGTTCAACGAGCTTGACGTTCCAGGCCGTCGTATCGGCCATGTAGTCCTTGTGGTTGATCGAGTTCAAATACTCCAGGCAGACGGTGACCTTCTTCTCTTCCGCGTAGCCGGCGATCTTCTTCAGGCCGATCACGCAGTTTTTCAGGCCCTCTTCGTCGTCCATCCCCTCGCGATTGCCTGAGAAGGTGATGGCGTTGGGAAAACCGGCGTCGGCGCAATCGTCGATACTCTGACGGATCTTGGACAGGCATTCCTCGTGGTTCTCGAGGCGGTTGAGGCCTTTGGTGATCCCGTGGCTGGGCGTCATGGCGCAGATCAGTCCGTGCTTCTTGAGCGTCGGCCAGTCCTCGGGCTTGACCAGTTCGATCGACTTGAGGCCCAGCTTGACGCAGTAGGCCGCGAAGGCGTCGAGATCCATGTTGTTTTTCTTGAGGTACCCGTTATAGCACCAGAGGCAGACCGACTGCTTGATGCGGCCTTTCAATTCGGCGGCCGTTGCCGATTGTACCCGGGACAGGGCGACGCCGAAGGCGGCCGTTCCGGCAAGGGTCTTAAGGGCGGTTCGGCGCTGGATCGGTTGTTCAAAGAAGTCGTGCATGCTGATTCCTTGGCGAGTTGGGGAGAGATGAAGGCAGATTCCGTGCGACGTCGGTATACTGCCTGCCTAGCGAACGTAGTTTGCGGCCGCGGGAGACGCCTGAAACGACACCGGCGACGCCACTGCCGACCGCACGTCGGGCAACGGGATCACGCCCGGATGGAGACGCGAACCTGCCGCCGCACTCCGATCATAAGCGGCGTCGGGAGGCAAGTCCACAGGGGGCAACGACTCGACCGCCGGCTGGGCCGGCATGACGGCCTGCTGCCCTAGCGAGGCCACCGTAAGGGGCCGGTGCAGGCGATAGTCGATGCACGGGCGCACCTGGAGGGCCCGGCGTTCGGCGGCATCGTGGTAGGCCGCCGCGGGCCACGCTCCCTCGGCCATGTAGATGCGGTAGTAGTCGAGGAGGGTCCCTTTGTCGTAGTGGACGTTTTTGACGGCCAAAGCGTACTCGACCCGAGCCCGATGATGGCTGCTCTCGGCATCGGCGCGGCGGCGCTGGGCTTCGAGCACCAGGTCGAGAGGCGCCTTGTCGGCATCGTAGGCGGCCTCGACGGCGGCCAGTTGCTGGGCCGCCGCCACCCGGCGATTGTACGTGGTTCGGACGGAGGCTTCCGCCCGATCCACTTCGGCGATCCCGTTGCTGAGATCGTGAAGGATGACTCGCTGCTGCTCTTTGAGGATCGATTGTTCGCGGGCCAGGTTGAGTTGGGAGTTGCGGACGGCGACATACGCCCGGCGGTGGCCGATCGGAACGGTCAACTCGACGCCGAGTTGCCATTCCTGGAAATCGCCGCTCATGAGCGTCTGGTAGGCGTTGTCGAAGGGCGGCTGACCCCACTCCGGATCGATCAACGTCTGGCCCATGCCGCGCCAGCGATAACGTCCTACCACGTCGAGATCGGGCAGAAGGAAATTGCGGTTGGCCTTCAATTCCAACTGGCGCATCTTGATGCGCCAACGTTGCTGGCGCAGTTCGGCACGTTCCGAGAGAGCATCGGCCACGACCTGATTCCAGTCGAAGCGGGTCGGCACCACGTTGGGTTCGTCGCTGGGCCGGATGAGTCGTCCGTCACTGATGGGAATGCCCATGAGCAATCTCAAGCGGCGTTCGGCAACCTGCACTCCGCCGGTCCCGCGGAAAGTTCCCGCACGACTGCCGTTGTCGGTCTGCGTGCCATCGACGATTCGGCCCGTCAACGCGTCTTGCACATCTTCTTCAAAGCGGAAGTATTGCTCGCGAGCCTGAGCCTCTTTCTCGGCTTCTCCCCCGCGGCGATTGGCCTCATGGAGGGCCCGAATGCGGCGCCAGGTTTCCAAGGCGGCATCGCGAGCCACGATCTTGCTGTCGAGGTCGCGATAGGCGTAGTAGAGATCCCAATAGGCGTTTTCGACGTTACTCACGTAATCCCGAACGGCCATTTGAAGGTCGGCAACGCTGATATCGGTATTGACCCTTGCCAGCAGCACGCCGCTGAGCAGCCCGGGCGTCTCGCTGGGCCCGGCAATGCGGTTGAATTCCGCACCCGATCCCTGCAACAGGGGCACACGCATCTCGATCTCGGGGTTCACGTTCCAAACACTGGGAAAGGCGTTGCCCGGTGCGTTGTTCGAATCGTACTCGACGTACTTCCGTAGCGTCAGTTCCGAGCCAAAGGCCGTCCGCTTGGTCAATTGCGTTTGAAAGACGGCCGCGTCCTGAACCAGCAGGCGGGTGCCGCCGCCGAAGAACTGGTTATTCAGCGTCCGGTCGTTCTTCTCGAAGAATGCGCTGGTCGAGAATTGGGCGTCGAAAGCGCTCAAGGCGGCTTCGACGCCATATCGCGGGTCGGTTTCCTGCAAGGCAGGACCGTAGGTTGTCGGGGTGGCGTCGGGCGCTCGGATCACCGTGCCCCCCAGATCGTTCAGCACCTTGCTGTTGGTCAAGGCGGTTTGAAGCACTTCCTCCAGACGCAGATCCCAGTAGTCCAGTTGGCCGTACTGCTGGATCGTCAGCGGCGGTGCCGTCTCTTGCGGAGCGACGTCGGTGCAGGCGTCAAGATCGGGGTACTCGATCTCGATCGAGGTGGCCGTGCAGTCGGCGTGTCGGTAGAGGTGCAGACGAGGCTTGTCGGTACGGCAACCGACGACCACGGCAGCAGCCAGGGTCAAAGCCAGGATGAGAGCAAACCGGGAGCCCCCCCGCCCTGGCGCCTCGCTCAAGGCAGTACGGCAATGCTCTCGGTCAGTCGTGTTCCGGATCCGTCTCACTTGGTTATGCCCAAATGCCAAGGTGCTGCCCGCAAGAGTCACGCATGTTTCCCGAACCGGTCAGGCGTTACGGACTCTCTATTTACCCGGCGTTACCGGAAACGCATCGACAACGGGCCCTTGGCGGCGCACAATGCCGCCTCATCCTTTTAGTCGGCACTTTGCAGTCCGTTTGGTCGGGTTTTTCGGGATATATGACCACAACAGCAGGTTCATTCTGGGCTGACTATAATGGAAGGTGAATTGGAGCACACGCAATCGTCTGACGTAGCGTAAACCGGTGGCTCTGGAATCAGGCTTTGATGTCCAACCCTCTGCATTCCGACTCTCGCAAAACGAGCGCCAGCCCGGCCCTTGAACCGGATGCGGTAATCGAACGTCTGGCCGCACTCGCCGAACACGAGACGAACGAGTCGGATTTCTATCGCGCGTTGGTTCGAGACCTAGTTGGTGCGACGGGCGGATACGGGGCTGCCGTATGGACACTGGAGGCCGGCAATTTCCGGCGGGCAGAACAGCTCGGGCTGAATCATTCCCTCGCGCCCACGCAGTCCCATCGCACGCTGCTTGACGAGACGCTCTCGGGCAACGACTGCCGGGTCTTTCGCGACGAATCCCAGGCAGAGGCCGTTGAGGTACTTTGCCCCTGGCGGGTCGACGAGGTGCTCTGCGGAGTAGTCGAATTGCGTCAGAAAGCCGATGTCTCTGCGGCGGCCCTGGCCGGGCAACAGCGGTTTGTCAACGTGATTGCCGAACTGATAAGAACTTTCTACCGCAGCGCCCGCATGGCCGAGACGGGACGGCGCGAACAGCGATGGCTTGAGATCGATCGATTCGCTCAGGAGGTCCACCGGCCGGTCGAACTGGAGGCAACCGCCTACGCGGTGGCCAATGAAGGCCGGCGCCTGGCGAACTGCGACCGGTTGACGGTGCTGGTTCGACGCCGGCAGCGTTGGAAAGCCATTGCGGTCAGCGGCTGCGACCGAGTCAATCACCGTTCATCGACGATTGCCCATCTGGAACTGCTGGCACGCCTAGTGGCGGCACACAACCGGCCGGTCTGGTCCGGTGCCGGACACGAAGCGCCGCCGGAACTCGAGGAGCCGCTCGACGACTATCATGACGTCAGTTCCTCCAGGCTTCTCGGACTGATGCCCCTGTCGTTGGCCCGGGGGGAAAAAGAGGACGACGGATCGGCTGACTCGGAACCGTTCGCCGTGCTCGTCTTCGAACGTTTCGACGAGATTGAATCCAGCGACATGGCTGATCGCTGCGGCGCGGTGTGCCGGCACAGCGCCGTCGCGCTACATCGCAGCCTGGCTCACGAAGAAATGCCGCTTCACAGCCTGAGCCGCTTGCTTGACCGTTCCGCCTGGGTGAAGCGGATTCGTCATCAGCCCCTTACGCTGCTGTTTGCCGCCTTGCTGGCTGCGGTTCTGCTGCTCCTGGCCGCGGTTCCGGTTCCGCTCCGAGTGGAGGCCACCGGCACGCTGCAACCGCGGACGCAACGGCACCTGTTTGCCCCGTCCGATGCCGTCGTCGAACGGCTCCTGGTGCGCGAGGCGGGAGAAGACGTATCCGCCGATCAGGAGCTGATTCAACTCCGAGACCCGGAGTTGCAGTACGAAATCGAGCGAGTCCTCGGCGAACTCGAAACCGCCCGCAAACAACTGGCCGGAATCGAGGCCGAGCGAATCCGTGCGGATCGCGCCAGCCGGAGCGATCTGCGGGACGCGGCACAACGCTCGGCAGAGGAGGAATCGCTGAAGAAGCAGCTTGAAGGGCTCGAGCGGCAACAGGAACTCCTCGAAACGCGGCGGGAGAAGCTGAACCTGCGCAGCCCCATCGACGGACAATTGCTCACCTGGAACGCCGAACAACTCCTGCGATCGCGGCCGGTCGGCCGCGGCCAGATACTCCTGACGGTGGCCGACCTCCGGGGCCCCTGGGTGTTGGAACTCGAAATTCCCGACGATCGAATCGCCGATGTCACAAGAGCCGTGTCCGATCGGGAGCGACCCCTCGACGCGCATTTCATTCTGGCGACGGCGCCCGAGACTCGTTACAGCGGGAAACTCGAGTCGATTGCGCCCGCCACCGACGTGCGAAGCGATCGCGGCCCGACCGTGTTCGCCGTCGTTGGGCCCGACGACCAGGCCACGATGCAAACGCTCCGGCCGGGAGCGAGCGTCGTCGCCAAGATCGATTGCGGTCGCCGCAGTCTGTTGTACGTGATGACCCGCGGGCTGCTGCGGGCAATTCGATCGCGCGTTCTGTTCTGATTCTGCTATTGGGAAACACCCGAATGATACTTCTCAGATCTGGCTTCAAAGTCTCGTTGATCGTTGCGGCACTGCTTGCCGTTGAGACGATTGCTCACGGCGGCGAAGTGCTGCGGATCGACTCGGTGGTGCTCGAACTGATCGAACAGTCGGACGTGCCGGCCCGCGATCCGGGCGTGATCGAGGCGATTTCAGTGAAGGAAGGCGATCTCGTCAAGAAAGGGGACACACTCGTCAAGCTGGATACGGCCGAGGCAGAACTCGATGTGGCTCATGCCAGGCTGGAATGGGATATCGCCCGGCAGGAAGCGAAGAACGACGTGGACGTGCGTTTCGCCCGGAAGTCGCTCGAAGTGGCGGAGGCCGAACTGCAGCGGGCGCTGGATTCGGTGGAAAACTATCCCAAGAGTGTCTCGGCCACGGAATTGGATCGGCTGAAGCTGACGGTCGAGCGAACCGGCCTGGAAATCGAACAGGCCCAACACGTGTTGAACGTGGCCGAGATGACGGCCGCCTTGAAAGGTACCGCCTTCGAAGCGGCGGAACAGAAGCTCGACCGGCAAACGATCCGCGCCCCGATCGACGGCGTCGTCGTTCAAGTCTATCGGCACAACGGAGAATGGGTCGAACCGGGCCAGCAGGTTGTGAGGATCCTGCGCATGGACCGGCTCCGGGCCGTGGGTTTCGTGGCCGCGGCACAACTGGATGCAGCTCCGCTCGGCTCGGCCGTCGAACTGCTCGTCAAGCCGGGCGAGAAGGCGGCCAGGACGTTCTCGGGAACGCTTGTGTATGTGAGCCCGGAGGTCGATCCCGTCAACGACCAGGTGCGCGTCTGGGCGGAGGTCGACAATCCCGAAATGCAGCTCAAGCCGGGCATGCGCGGCGCGATGATCGTCAGGCCCGGCGGGGAAGAATCGAAGGAGCATTCTGCCGGCCAGGCGGAAGCCCACGACATGCCGGCCAGGTAGCCACGCAAACAAGATTGATCGACAATGACCACGAAGTCGAGCACAGATTCGGCGACCCAGCGACCGTTGCGAATACGTGCGCGCGGGGATCTGGAGTTCTTTCCGCAACGATTCGGCCGGCGGCAGTACTGGGTGGTGAAGGACCCCGTGGCGCTGCGCTATTATCAGTTGCGGGAAGAAGAGTACGCGATTCTGCGATCGCTCGACGGGCGGATCAGCCTGGCGGAGGTGGTGAGCCGCTTCGAGCGGAGATTCGCGCCGCGCCGCGTCACGGAAAACCAGGTCGCGCACTTCCTTGGCAACCTCCACGGTCTGGGGCTGGTACTCTCGCAGCATCTTGGGCAAGGGGACACGTTGCTCGAACGCGGGCGGCAGCAGCAGCGCCGCGTCTTTCGGGCGGCTGCGTCGAACGTGCTGGCCGTTCGTTTGCCCGGCATCGATCCGCAACGCCTCCTCGATCGCGTGTATCCGCCGCTGGCCTGGCTGTTCCGCCCCGGGTGCATCACGGGTGCCATCGTGTTGATGGTCGCTGCGTTATTGACAGTCCTGCTGGAACCGGGGGCGGTGGCCGCTCGGCTGCCCGAAATGCAGGCGTTCTTCGGTCCCGCGAATCTGGTCTGGTTGGTTGTGTGCCTGGGAGCCGTCAAAATCCTCCACGAATTGGGGCACGCCTTGGCCTGCCGCCACTTTGGCTGCCGCTGCCACGAAGTCGGGTTGATGTTTCTTGTCTTCGCACCGTGTCTCTACTGCGACGTGACCGATGCATGGACGCTGACCGACAAGCGGCAGAGAATGGCCGTCACGGCCGCAGGCATCTATGTGGAACTGGTGCTGGCGTCGATGGCGGCCTTCCTCTGGTGGCTTACGACCGAGAGCCTGCTGCACGCGTTGTGTCTGAATGTCATGGTCCTCTGTTCTGTCAACACCGTCTTTCTCAACGGCAATCCACTGCTGCGCTACGACGGTTACTATCTTCTCTCCGACTGGCTCGAAGTACCGAATCTCTGGCAGCGTAGCCGCGCTGTACTCTCCAACGCCGCCGGACGCTTGTTGCTTGCCTCGCCGAACAAGCCGGCATTACCGGAAGATCGCCCGGTCCTTCTGGGTATCTACGGAGTCCTCTCGGTCGTCTATCGCTTCGTTGTGATCGTCGCGATTCTGGGATTGCTCTATCGCGTTCTGCGCCCCATGGAACTCGAAATCCTGGCCCACGCAGTCACGGCAATGACGATCGTCGGCCTGCTCGCAGCCCCGTTGTCGGCATTCGTACGCTCCGGCAAGGTGCCGCGAACTGAAGGCCGCGGACGCGGACGTCGCGGACCGCTGCTGCTGGTTTTGGCCACGGTTGCGGTCGCCGTTTGCCTCATTCCTTTGCCTTGTCGCGTGCGGGCCCCGGTCCTGATTGAGGCAGACGGGGCGGAACACGTATACGCGACGGTTCCCGGGCGAATGGTCTCTGCCTGCCGCGCCGGCCAGAAGATCGACGAAGGCGAGACGTTGGTCGTGTTGGAGAATGACGACCTTGCCCTGCAAATCGCCAAGTTGACCGCGCAAGCAACCCAACAGGAGGTCGAGGTCAGAACTCTGGAGGCACGCCGCGGGAACGATCCGGTCGCGGCCGCGGAATTGCCGGCGGCGAAGGAGTTGCTGGCGGCGATTCGCTCACGGCTCGTTGCGCGACAGGAGGAAGCGGATCAACTCATTCGCAAGGCGCCTCGGGGCGGAATCGTGATTCCGGCACCGGCCAGGAGCGTCCCCTCGAGAGACAAGATTGCGTTAGCTTCCTGGCACGGTTTGCCTACCGACGAGCGAAATCAAGGGGCGTTCCTGGAAACGGGCACGCTTCTTTGTTCGATCGGTGACTTGGATCGTCTGCGGGCCGTGGTCTATTTGGGCGAAGAGGACGTCCAATTGGTCCGGACGGGCGATTCGGCCCGAATTCTCCTCGACCAGTCGGAGCGCGTAATCCTGGAAGGCCGGGTGCGGCAAATCGATGCTTCGAGATTGGAGGCCGTGCCCCCTCAACTCGCGGTTCTCGGCACGATTCCAAGTGTTCACGACAAGGACCTTGCACGTCCAGTCGAAACGTACTATCAGATCGAGATCGCCCTGGACGACACAACCGCAGTTCAGATGGTTGGACTCCGCGGGCAAGCCAGAATCACCGTCCGCCCCCAGTCGATCGCTCAGCGCGTCGTCCGCTTCCTCGGACGCACGTTCCGCCGCGTGCGCTGACGCTGTTACGGCAGCAGGAAGATCAACCCCGTGGCCGTGCCGGCCTGGGCAACTCCACCGGCAACGCTGAATCGCGGCCGGTAGTATCGCAGCGGCGTGGGAGTGCCGGGCCGTTCGTGCCCCAGCGTGTAGACGCAGTCGCAGGTCGGCTCGGCCACCAAACGATACGGGAGAATTGCGGCATTGCCGACAAAATGGGCCGCTGAAGCGAAAGGCTGGGCGAGCCCCAACGAGTAGCCGTGGCGTTCCAGGGACGGATTCTCGAAATAGAGCGGCCGATGACAAGTACTCGGCGCTTGCCAGTGATAGACGGTCCAAGGTCCTTCCGCAGACTGCTCTGGAGCCGCCACTCGTTCGACAGGAAGTCCCGACCCGGCGTAGTCCGTCGGCAACCGGCCGTCTTGAGGCGCGATGTTCGTGCCGAGACTGCCGATCGGTTTGATCGGCTCGGGCATCCCTTCTGCCAGCGAGCCTGCCGTACTCGGACCCCCTCCCAAGGACTGCCGCCGTGCGTACGGTCCACCGTTCAGCTCGCCTCCGCTGCACTCACACACAGCCCCCCCAATCAGGGCAGTCGCCAACAGCATTGCCGAGAACGTTCGTTTCATGGGTCGCTTCCTTGGTCCCCAACTGGGTAGCGTGTTCTGCGCGCATTCTTAGCCACCACGGAATTTGTTTCGGCGTTTCGGCCAATTGGCTTGGGCAATTCCCGTCGAGCACGCTTGGATACCCCGCTAAAGGTGTGGTTCTGCGCGCAGTTTTTTGTCAGCCGCGGCTGTGTAAATTTGCACGTCCGGCCCGTTCTGGTTATCCTGAAAGGTTGAGATCCGACGCTGTGGGGAACCCCATTCCGCCATCTGATCGTCTAATGGCGGGCACCCTTCGTCTTTCCCTTCAGGGGCACCGTTCATGGGTTGGCTTGCCGCCCTACGCCGCCGATTGCTCCCCCATTCGCATCTGCGTCGAGATGACGATCTGGCGTGCCTTTTCGTCACCCCGCTGGAGCAGCGCCGCGTTCTGGACGTCACCTCAGTCAGCGTAGTCGCCGATCTGGTGATCGACGAAGGCTCCTCCGCGGACGTATTGATCAAGATCGAAGGCACTTACGTCGATTCGGAGGGGGCTTCAAACGGCCCCCATTCGGCTGAGGTGCGTTGGGATGACGGGACGACGGAGTCGTTCGCGGTCCATCCGCCCACAGGCAATGTCGGCGATTTTTCCGCGGAGCACTCTTACTACGCTGCGGACGAGGGGATCTATCACCCGACGGTAACGGTTCGCGGAAAGGACGGCACGGAAGCGACCTCCGACCCAGCGACCGCGACTATCACGGTGCGGAATGTCGCTCCCGCGCTCACGGTGGTGGGCGACCAGTCTATCGGTGTGGGGGTAACGCTCAGCATCACGGACATCGGTACATTCACCGATCCCGGCTACACCGATACTTTTGAATACTCCATCGATTGGGGCGACGGCACCGCTACGGATACGGGAGTTCCAGACGTCGATACGTCGGGCGGCCCCGGGACGCCTGCGGGCGGTTCTTTCGACGGCTCCCATGTCTATGCGGCAGATGGCGTCTACACGGTGGCGGTCACGATCACCGACCGTGACGGGGGCGAGGATACCAAGACGTTCGACGTGACCGTAGGTGATACCGCCCCGGCCCTCACGGTCGTCAACGATCAGGTGACAACCGAAGGGACGGAGTTGAGCCTGAGCCCCTTGGGCACGTTCACGGCGCCGGCCGTCGGCAACCCGTACTATACCTACGAGATTGACTGGGGCGACGGCACGACGATCGAGACCGGCTCTGCCACGATCGATTCGCCGGGCTCCCCGGGCACATCCACGACTGGCTGGTTTGGTGGTGCGCACACCTATGCAGACGATGGCAGCTATACCGTCACCGCAACGATTCACGACGGGCAGGGCGGCAGCGATACGGAGACGTTCCTGGTCACCGTCGACAATTTAGCGCCCACGATCACAAGTTTCACCATCTCGGACGCCGTAATCAACGAAGACGGCTCGGTGACCGTGACGGGCAGCTTCACCGATCCCGGGACACTCGATGTGCACACGGTGCTGATCGATTGGGGCCTCGGCGAGGCGACGTCGGCGGCCACGGTGACGCCGTCGCCCGGTGGCGGCGGGACGTTCACCGCTACACACCAGTACCTGGACGACAACCCAACCGGCACAACTTCGGACAACTACGTGATCACGGCCACGGTCACCGACGATGACGGTGCCAGCCATTCGGCCATCGTGACGTTGACGGTCGACAATGTGGCGCCCACGATCACGAGTTTCACCATCTCGGACGCCGTAATCAACGAAGACGGCTCGGTCACCGTAACGGGCAGCTTCACCGATCCCGGTACACTCGACACCCACACGGTGCTGATCGATTGGGGCCTCGGCGAAGCAACGTCGGCGGCCACGGTAACGCCGTCGCCCGGTGGCGGCGGGACGTTCACCGCTACACACCAGTATCTGGACGACAACCCAACCGGCACAACTTCGGACAACTACGTGATCACGGCCACGGTCACCGACGATGACGGTGCCAGCCATTCGGCCGTCGTAACGCTGACGGTCGACAATGTGGCACCCACGATCACCAGTTTCACCATCTCGGACGCCGTAATCAACGAAGACGGCTCGGTCACCGTAACGGGCAGCTTCACCGATCCCGGGACACTCGATGCGCACACGGTGCTGATCGATTGGGGCCCCGGCGAGGGGACGTCGGCGGCCACGGTGACGCCGTCGCCTGGTGGCGGCGGGACGTTCACCGCTACACACCAGTACCTGGACGACAACCCAACCGGCACAACTTCGGACAACTACGTGATCACGGCCACGGTCACCGACGATGACGGTGCCAGCCATTCCGCCATCGTGACGCTGACGGTCGACAATGTGGCGCCCACAATCACCAGTTTCACCATCTCGGACGCCGTAATCAACGAAGACGGCTCGGTCACCGTAACGGGCAGCTTCACCGATCCCGGTACACTCGACACCCACACGGTGCTGATCGATTGGGGCCTCGGCGAAGCAACGT
>Ga0209723_1000333_pt1 | contig 91640 bp, 58 predicted proteins | sample BiotimSIPDNA_2_FD_185750 | JGI IMG/M metagenome (GOLD analysis project Ga0209723, IMG submission 185750) | Anaerobic biogas reactor microbial communites from Washington, USA - Biogas_R2 time_0 SIP DNA (SPAdes) (version 2) | ecosystem: Engineered > Bioreactor > Anaerobic > Unclassified | place... | reverse complement strand
TCACCCCCTGAACTGCTACCGGAACGGAGATCAGAAGAGGCCACCGGTACTTCGCCCCCATGCCACCGAAGCAACAATCCACCGTTTACCCCGATTGTTTGTCCATCAATTACCTCCCTTGCGCTCAGCAAGACGCCGACCTCAATCGTTCGGTCTCGAACTCAAGGCTGCGATCGTCCCTGAACTCCCGCTTCCAACCCAACCGTGGTCAAGCGAATGAAGTCAGCGGAGTTTTGGGGCGGACTCGACAACGCAATCCACGCATCAACGAACCGTATCGCCGATACAGACGGCTTCACAGCTGGCGATAACTTGAACCGTCGCAGCAGGATGCGTCGCTTGTCGCGCGCCCGAGCAGAGGATTATGAGCCCACCGTCCCTGCCAGAACATCGGCGACAAGGATCAGTCGCATCTCATTTGCTCGTAAGATCTTACGCTTTCCTTCGGAACCCGTTCGATGACGCTCGCTGTTCCACATTCTACAGCAATATCGCCTGATTACCAGGGATTCTGTATCACGAAGCGCATCATCACGATTCAGTCCCGAAATCAGTTCGGGACGAGAACAGGCCACAGTTTACCACCAGTTCACAGACAGTCTTCCAACGGAAGCGCCTAGCGCGGCACAGCCGCAGCCGAGTGGGTGGCGAGTGAAGAGTGGCGGGTGGCAAGTGAAGAGGAACCGACTTTGCCTTCTTCCCCTTGCCACCTGCCACTCGCACTTGCCACTTAAGAATTTGCGCGAAAACACAACAAAACACGCCTTAACCATGTAAGGCATTGTCGCTAATTGAGTGACTGTTAGTACAATCGAGATTCGAGAACGGCTTCTCGTCCGTTATTCGAGATAACTTGCTCGGATGTGGCGTATTCGATAAAGCAAGAGCAGAAGGGCCATCGCGTCGGTGGACGCCCCGAAAGGACGGCCTGATTTGTCTCCGCTCCTGCGAGGATGCAGCCTTTCCGACGGCTACTTGATTGTTGGGGAGGCCCGCCATGTCCCACCGAATCGTTGCTCAGTTTTCTTCGGGGCGACTGACGAAATCAACGCGTCGCCAGTCCGCTGGGCGAAAAGGCCCGCGCCGGACGCGCCGCATTTTGCTTGAGCCACTAGAGCCACGGATCTTGCTTGACGGTTCGCCGTACGCCGCAGCGATACTGGCCGACCAGCCCGTGGCCTATTATCGCCTGGCGGAAAGTAGCGGCACGACGGCCACGGATGTTTCGGGCGGCGGCAGCGATGGGACTTATGCGAACGGGGTGAGCCTTTCGCAGTCGGGTGCCATTGTGGGCGAGGCAGATCACGCCGCGTCGTTCGATGGCGTGGACGACGCCATCAGTTTGCCGGCGGCGATTGTTGACGGTCTGTCGGACCTGAGCGTCGAATTCTGGCTGCAGACGACGAAGGCCGGGGGGCAGACGTTTCTCAGCGGTGCGAACGCGGGGAACGCCAACGAGATCTTGATCTACGCCTCCAGCAGTTCGGCGTTCGAAGTTTACACGGGCGAGTCCAACTCGACGAAGCTTGGCTGGACCACCCCAACCATCGCGGACAACGTGTGGCACCACGTGGCCGTCGTTCGCGACGCGACGGCCGCCAACGTGACGTTGTACGTCGACGGCATTTCCCGGGGCACCCAAGCCGCCCCGCTGTCGGCCCTGGACGTCGATCCGGGCGGGCTGTTCGTTGGGCAAGATCAAAACGCTGTGGGCGGCTCCTTCGACCCCAATGAGGCGTTCCGCGGCACGCTCGATGAGTTCGCGATTTTTGACACCGCCTTGTCGGCGGAGCAAGTCCTCGCGCACTACCACGCCCGCTACGCCGCCGATCCCGCGCCACCAACCATCGTTCAGGTTGATCCGCTTTCCGACGACGGCGGCTCGATCACCAAGTCCTTCAACGAGTTGACCGTCCAATTGAGCAAGGATCTGCGGCCATCGGTCGTTAATGATGCGGGCAGTTGGGAGCTGCGCCGTACCGGGGACGATGGCACATTCGGCACGGCGGACGATGCCCTGTACTCCTTGGCCCCGAACCCGAGCTATGTGACAGGCACGACGATTTCTCTGCACATCGAGGACGGTCCGTTGCCAGCGGGAACTTATCGGTTTACGGCTTCCGCAGCTTCGCTCGCTGATATCGCGGGACATGCACTGGACGGCAACAGCGACGGCGTTGGTGGGGACGACTTTGTGCTCACGTTCGATGTCTGCGACGCACCGGGACTCGTTTTGGAATCGGAAAGCAACGATACGAAACTCAGCGCGAATTCTCTGCAGTTTATCGAAAGCCCGGCAGCGGGCGGATTCCATCTTGCCAGAGCTCTTGGAATGGTAGATCCCGCCACGAGCGGAGATACGTGGAGCGACCCGGACTACTGGCGATTCGAGGCATTGGCCGGCGATCGTGTCGCCGTCGCGGTCGATTCGCCGGACAGCGATGTGGACCCGTACGTCGAACTTCGCAACGGAGCGGACGGCGTACTGACCAGCGATGACAACGCGGGTCCCGGCGCCGACGCCTACACGCAGCCGTACAGAATCCCGTCGGACGGCGTGTATTACGTGCGAGTGGGCAAGTACCAATGGTCGGACGTGGTCGGCGAGTATCAGTTACGAGTGGAGTTGGCTCGGGGGATCGACTTGGAATCGGATGCGGAGTACGCCAACGACACGCTGGCCGGAGCCGATGGGTTGACGTTCTCTGCTTCTGGGACCAGCCAGATCGCGGCAGTCGGTGGGACGTTGATGGCGAGCACGGGCTGGAACTACGACACAGACATGTACGCCTTGGGAACGCTATCTGCGGGGAATGTGGTGGAGTTGGACACGGGATTGCCTGCGAGCAGTGGCGTGAATCCTCGCGTTCGTCTGCTGGACGGTTTGGGCCATGCGGTGACGGACGAGGATGGGAATCCTGCGGATGGCCACTTCCTTGCCACGTTGGCCGTCGCAGGGGACTACTACGCGGAAGTGGATGATTCTCCCTGGACGTATGGCGGCCATCGATATTGGCCAACACCGGGTAGCATGTGGCTCGACGCCGAAGCGTATGCGCAAAGCATCGGCGGCCACTTGGTGACGATCGATGACCAGTCGGAGCAGGACTGGTTGGTGGAAACGTTTTTGGAGAACCCGTCGGATATGTGGTGGATTGGGATCAATGACTACACGACAGAGGGTGTGTGGGAGTGGTCCGATGGCAGCTTGGTGAGTTATACGAACTGGGGCGCTGGCGAGCCGAACAGCGGGGTCGGTTATGACGGCGCGTACATGACCGGCGCCGAAGGACGTTGGTATGACTACTGGAAGAACAATTCTTTGGGGGGCATCTTAGAGGTGCCTGGGACAGGCGGGATACCTGGCCCCCAGGGTCAGTACGTATTGAACGTAGAGGTATCGGACACCGTACCGCCGCAGATTCTGGATGTGAACCGTCTGCCGGAACCAGGTAGCACGACCGACGAGGTGATCGCCAGTTTCCAGCTGACGACGAGCGAGACGCTGGCTTCCGCTACGGTGCGGACGCCGGCCAGCTATGCGTTTCAGACTTATAGCGGCCATACGTACGTACTGGCCGATAGCACGATGAGTTGGACGGCGGGGGAGGCGTATGCGCAGGGTCTGGGGGGCCACTTGGTGACGGTGGACGACCAGGCGGAACAGGATTGGCTGTATGCGACGTACGGTTCGGTGTCTTTGTGGCTGGGGCTGAATGACATCGAAGAGGAAGGGACGTGGGAGTGGTCCAGCGGGACGCCGGTGGTCTATACGAATTGGGCTTCGGGGCACCCATACAACAACCATAGCTACGACGCATCGGCGCTGAACACGGACGGTGCCTGGCGCAACGTAGATGTTTCATGGCAGTTTCTGGCAGTGGTCGAGTTGGATTCGGCAGTGGACAGCGATGGCGATGGCCTGCCGGACGTGCTGGACGTATTCCCTGCGGACCCGTTGAACAACTGGGACTTACGTGCGGCTGGTGCGGACGACTTATTCGACACGGCGGACGACGTGTTGTACCAGTTGTCGGTGACACCGCCGTATACGGCCGGCACGACGATCGGTTTTCAGGTTGTGGATGGTCCGCTGGACGAGGGTCATTATCGTTTTCGAGCGGGTCCGACGCTGACGGACGTGGTGGGCAATCTGCTGGACGGCGATGGTGATGGGACGGGGGGGAACGCTTACGAGCATACATTCACGGTGGACTATGCGGAGTGGTTCACGTTCGAAGGGCGATCGAATGAGACGCAAGCCGAGGCGATGGTTTTGACATTGACGGAAGATCCCTCGGGCAGCGGTTACCATCTGGCGTATGGGATCGGAGCGATCGATCCGGCGATCTACAGCCAGACCTGGCAGGATCAGGACTGGTGGCGTTTCGAGGCGTTGGCAGGTGATCGCGTGGCCGTGGCCGCAGATAGTCCGCGAAGCGACCTGAATCCGCATGTGGCGTTGTACGACGCGTCGGGTAACGAACTGACGAGCAACAGCGATTCCGGACCGTCGGCCGACGCGTACCTGAGCCACTATGAGATCCCGTCGGACGGCGTGTATTACGTGCGAGTGGGCAAGTACCAATGGTCGGACGTGGTCGGCGAGTATCAGTTACGAGTGGAGTTGGCTCGGGGGATCGACTTGGAATCGGATGCGGAGTACGCCAACGACACGCTGGCGGGGGCCGATGCCGTCACGTTAAGTGCTGTGGGAGGGAGTCAACGTGCCACAGTCGCTGGCGTCTTGATGGATAGCTCAGGTAGCAATTCGGATGAAGACCTCTTCCGAGTGGGAAATGTCGCTGCAGGGCAGACCATCTTGGCCAGCATCCGACTTCCCGGCGGCAGCGTGCTGGCCCCCGTCGTAGAGATACGCGACGCGACCAACAACGTTGTGAGCATCGCTACCAATCCGGTGTCGGCCGTTGCCCGTGCAGACCTCGGCACTCCTGGAACGTACTACGTTGCCGTGCTCGGATTAGACGGTATGGGACTACGTGGTACGTACTTGCTGGATCTTGCCGTGAAACCGACCGACGAGTTGGCGTTCGCCGATCTCGCCGTGACCTCTATCACGGGACCATTGTCCGCGACGAGCGGCGAGACGATTCCTGTCTCGTGGTCTGTGGGCAACTACGGTGCGCTAGCAACGGAAATGAACAGTTGGATCGACCGAATCGTTTTGTCCCCCGATCAGCAGTTCGGCGACGGCGATGACCTGAACTTGGCTTTCGTCCCGCACAGCGGCGCTCTGGATATCAACCAATCTTACACTGCCGCTGTGGATGTCCAACTGCCGCTTGGCATCGAGGGAGACTACTGGCTGCTGGTCAAGACTGATGCCAGCAACAGCGTGTCCGAGTTCATTTTCGAGGACAACAACGTCGGCGTTTCGGCCACGGCCATACCAATTACCCTGACTCCTTACCCCGATCTCGAAGCCTGCAATGTCACTGCTCCAACCTTAGTCCTGGCCACGGACGACTCGACCATCACGTGGTCGGTTACGAATCGAGGAATCGCCGAGACGAATGACGGTACGCCCGGCGGTGCCGTCGCCGAGTGGCTAGATCGCATCGTTCTCTCAGCCAATGCCACGCTCGGCGACCAGGACGACAGCGTTGTGGCTAGTGTGCCACACAGCGGCGTACTGGCGCCGAGCGAATCATACGATGGCAGTTGGACGGGAACGTTCCCGTCTGGATTATCCGGTGACTACCACATTTTTGTGTATACGGATTTCGGCGACGTCGTCTACGAGTACAACAACACCTTCGCAAATGTCGCTGTCGCAGCGGGCACGATGGCTGTCGCCCCCCGACCATTTGCCGATCTGTCTGTGACGAGCATCACGGCACCAGCAACGGCCAATGTCGGCGGGCAGCTTGCGCTGGAATGGACCGTCATTAACTCCAACGATGCTTGGTCTGCGACATTGATGTCTTCTTGGCATGATCGCGTCGTGCTCAGCCGCAATGCAACCTACGGCGACGGAGACGACCGCAGTGTGGCGACCGTCTCTCATCAGGGACCACTGGCCATTGGAGAAAGCTATACGACCGATGCTACAGTGGAGTTGCCGGCCAACATGAGCGGCTGGGGGCATCTGTTCGTCGTCACCGACGTCTACAACCGTGTTTTCGAGTTCCAATTCGAGGGCAACAACGCTTCTGGCCCCTCCGCGATCGAGATTCTGGCGCCGGATCTCGTGATTCAGGCGTCGCTGGCGGAGTCCGAGGCTCGGTTTGGCGACGCGGTCACTGTCGACTGGACCGTGCGTAACGAGGGACCGGGCGTGATGAACGGCAATGTCGAGGACCGCGTGTGGCTCTCAACTGACGAGACGGTCAGCAGCGACGACACTCCGTTGGTCCTGTTGCCGGCCCTGCAGCGACCGCTGGATGCGGGACAGGAGTATCGTCAGGACGATATTGAGATTACGCTGCCGCTGACCCATGCACTCGCCGAAGGCCACTATTACATTCTCGTCGAAGCCGATTCGCTCGGAAATCAACACGAGGCGAACGAAACGAACAACGTCGGGGTCGCCGGGGCGATTCAACTCACCTATCCCCCGCCTCCCGATCTGCATATCGCCGGTCTGCGAGTTCTTGAGTCCCGTCCCGTCTCCGGCGGAACCGTCACGGTCGCCTGGACGACTGCCAACCACGGCACAGCCGGCGTGGCGGAGCCGTTTGTCGAGCGTTTGGTGGTCCGCAATCTCAGCACCAGCAATACTCTGCTGGATGTCACGCTTCCGCTCGACCCAGCCGTGGACGGATCCCTGGCGGCAGGAGCCTCGATTGATCGCCAGCACGCGTTCACGCTGCCTCATGGGCTCGCCGGCACCGGTCAACTCCAGGTGACGGTTACCACGGATTGGGCCGACGACATCTTCGAACTCAACGCCCAGGGTAACGCCGAACAAAACAACGTCGCGACGATCACCGTTACGGCGGTACTGGCCACTTATCCAGACCTGACGATCCACGACCTCTCCGTCGTTCCGGCAGAACCTCGCTCTGGTGATCAGATGGCGGTCCGCTGGCGGATCGAAAACCAGGGCGACGGCCCGGCGGATCAAGCCTTTTCGGACCGGGTCCGGGTGGTGAACACCGATACGGGCCAAACGTTGCTCGTCCATACCATCAAGTACGATCCCGCTCACAGCGCCGTGATCGGCAGCGGCCAGGGGCGCGACCGCCAGGTTAACCTCACGTTGCCGGAAGGATCGGCCAGCGTCGGCCAGTTAGAAATCACCGTCATCCTGGACGTCGACAACGAAGTCTTTGAATACCATCCGAGTGTTGATGCGGAAGGAAACAACCTCTCGGTGCTGCCGGTCACCTGCGTCCTGGCGCCGTACCCGGATTTGACGGTCAGCGGCGTCGACGGGCCGGGGCTGACGATTGGGGATCCCGCCCAAGTGACCGTCAGTTGGACCGTGACGAACGTGGGCACCGGCCCCGGAACGGCCGAAACATGGACCGACGTGGTCATCGCCTCGCCAGACGAGATTTCCGGCAACGGCGATGATCGCGTGCTTGCCGAATTTGTCCACACCGGTGGGCTCGACATCGGACAAAGCTACTCTCGGACGGAGACATTCCTCCTGCCTCCCAGTTTCGTGGGCCGCTATCACTTGTTCGTGCGTACTGATTTCGAGGACGCGGTCTTTGAGAACGATCGGGAGTCCAACAATGCCGCCGAGTCTGACGAAATCTTCGATGCGATGTTGATTCCCTACGCCGATCTGGAGATCACGTCGCTTCAGGCCGTCAGCCAAGCGTTCAGCGGTCAGCCCTTGGATATGACCTGGACGGTTACTAATCGAGGTATCGGCTTGACCAGCCGTGCGGATTGGACCGACCGCATCTATCTGGCCTCGGACACTGCCGGTCACGATTTGTACCAGGTGTGGACCTCGTACGGGCTCCGGCCGTGGAGCGTCAGTTTCAGCCACATGGGGCACCTTGCGGTCGGCGGCAGCTACGTCCGCACCGGTTCCGTCACTCTGCCGGAAGGGCTGGAAGGAGACTATTACCTGGTTCTCAAGGTCGGCGATTATGCCACCGGACGCGACCCGTTCGAGTTTGTATACCTGGACAACAACCAGCGGGTGTCCGGCGCCGTTCCCGTGACGCTGACCACATCGCCGGATCTGCAGGTGACCGACATCATCGCGCCGGACACCACGCAGGAGGGCACGCTGATCGACGTAACCTGGACGGTCGAAAACGCCGGGTTGGGGATTGCCGAAGGACCGTGGGAGGATCGTGTCTACCTGCAGCGCGAGGGGGACCCGGACGCGCAGGCCATCGAACTGGGCAAATACACCTACGAAGGAACCCTCCCGCCGGGGATGTTTTACACGCGGTCCGAGCAGATCGCGGTGCCGGCCCACATCAACGACGTCTTTCGGCTCGTCGTCCACACCAACCATGGCAATCAACTGTACGAACACGGCCCAGCCGCCGGCAATAACGTACGTGCCGACGACACTACGTTGGCCGTGGCGGTCAAACCGCGTCCGGACCTTCAGATCGCGTCGATTATTGCACCCGATTCCGTGGATCCTGGCGGCGCCTTTTCCGCAGAATTTGTGGTGATCAACCAGGGTACGGCGGCCACGACCGTTCCCAATTGGATTGATCGGATCTACCTCTCTCTCGATGGCAAGCTCAGCTACGACGACATCTTGATCGAATCGCTGACCAACGGGGCAGCGCTGGCGCCGGGCGAAAGTTATTTCTCCGTGGCCACTTCTGTGGAAGTTCCCATGCGGTACCGCGGCGAGATGTACGTGCTGGCCGTGGCGGACGCCGGCGGCCGCGTCGACGAGTGGCCGAACGAAGGCAACAACACCCTAGCCAAGCTGATCTACGTGAACCCGCTGCCGTTGGCGGACCTGGTGACGAGCGATGTGGTGGCCCCAGCCCAGGCCGTCGAAGGGTCGCGGGTGGAAGTCCGCTACACCGTTACCAATCGAGGCCCAGGCGAAACGAACGTCGACTACTGGATGGACACGATCTGGCTCACGCGAGACAAGAATCGGCCGCATCCAGGTCAGGGCGATGTACTCCTGGAGACGTTCCCGCACTACGGATCGCTGCTGGCCGACGCCGGCTACGATCGGATCACCACCGTGACGCTGCCCACGAACCTCGTTTCGGGCACGTACTACATCATGCCTTGGACGGACCCTTATGGTGTGGTGTTGGAAGACACGTTGGCGATCAACGTCAACCCGGACGATCCCCACGAGATCAACAACAACAACTACAAGGCACGAGCGATCGATATCATTGGCATTTCGGTCGAACCAGATCTGGCCGTGCGTTCCCTGCTGTGTGACCCGCGGGCCAGCGGCGGCGAGGACTTCACCGTCACGTGGACCGTGGAGAACCGAGGCCCGATCGAGACCCAGACGAAGTGGACCGACCGGATTCTGCTGGCCAGACAGCCAGATGGCGGCGAATCCCTGGTGCTCGCCAGCGTGACTCATGACAGCCCACTCGGGCCGGGAGCCTCCTACACCAAGACGGTCACCGTGCCTCTCACGCCGTCGGCTTTGGGAAGTTACGTGGTCGTGATCACGGACTCCGGAAACCGAGTTGCCGAAACCGACGAACTCAACAACGACCGTTCGACGCTGACCGACGTGACGCCGGTGCCGACCGATCTGCTGGTGACCGACCTGGAAGTGCCGCCGGAGAACTACTCAGGCGAGAAGACGACGCTCCGCTACACGGTGACCAACGTGGGCCAGCTTCCTGTTTGGCCGGGAACCAGACTTTGGAGCGACTACATCTGGCTTTCCGCCGACACGGAGTTCGACAAGGAGCGCTCGTCCTTCCTGGGCGAGATCGTCCACAGTCACGACCAGCCGCTGGCGCCGGGCGAAAGCTACGAGGTGGAATTCGAGGCGACGCTGCCCACGGGGATTGAGGGAGACTACTACTTCTACATTCACATGGGCGCTCATAACCCGCAGCGCTATTCGATCGCACCGGTTGCCGGGACCCTGGATACCAGTTGGTGGCCCGCCGACAGCGGATCCAACGAGAACTGGCGGAGTTACTTTGAGCGACGGCCTTTCGAGGACCCCCGCAACAATCTGGCGTCCGTCCACCTCCCTGTCACGTACTACGAACCGGACCTGTTGGTGACCGATTTGGTCGTGCCGACGGGAGCCACGTCGGGCGAAACGGTGCCGATCGCCTTCACCGTGTTGAACGACGGCGTCCGCGCGACGCGCCAGTCGGTATGGATCGACAAAGTGTTTCTATCGGAGGATCCCTCGCTGGACGCGGGGGATCTTTACCTGGGCCAATATTTGCGCCAAGACGAGAACAACGAGGGGCTCGCTGCCGGCGCTTCGTATACGGCCACGGTCGACGTGCCCTTGCCCGACGGGATCGAGGGCGGATTCTATGTATTGGTCTACGCCGACTCGGCGGCGCACCGATCCGCGGAAGTTCAGAGCACGATCGGCTATGGGTTGCCGGGAGTGGCGTTCGAAGCGCCCAGAAGACTGGCGAAGACGGATCAGGTCTCAGCGGCCCGCCGGGAACTCGCCCGCGCCATCGTCGGCGAGTTCCAGGACGAGGGCAACAACATCACCTCGGCGGCGCTGCCGGTCACGTTGGCCAATCCGCCCGACCTGCAGGTGACGGCCCTGGTCGTGCCTCCGCACGTGACTCGCGGACAGCCGTTTGAACTGACCTATACGGTTACCAACCTTGGCGGCGATACCCCTGAGGCTCAGTCGGTCTGGGACGATTTGATCTATCTGTCACGCGACACATTCCTCGACTTGCGGGCCGACCGCTACCTGGCGGCCTCCGAGCATGAAGGCCTGCTGGCTGCCGGGCAGAGTTATACGATCACCCTGTCGGTCGAAGCTCCCGGCGATATGACCGGCCCGTATTACGTGGTCGTGGCCACCGACCCGCCGCGCGAGACGCCCCTCGGCAAGATCTTCGAACATTTGCAGGAACGCAACAATGACCGGGCGAGCCAGCAGCCGGTGATCATCGACCTGCCTCCGGCGTCGGACCTGCAGGTTTCCACCGTGTCGGTCTCCGGGTCCGCCCGGCCGGGCGAATCGGTGTTCATCGGTTGGGAGGTGTGCAACCTGAGCAACCAGCCCGCGGAAGGCCGTTGGTCGGACACGGTCTACCTGTCCCGAGATGCGAATTGGGACATTACGGATCGTCCGCTGGGACGTGCGACGTACGCCGGCCGCCTCGAACCGGGCGCGTGTTACACCTTGACCTTGGACGCGCCAATTCCCCCGGTCACGCCGGGCGAGCATCGCATCATCGTGCGGACCGACATTTTCAACCAGGTATACGAAGACCTGGCGGACATGAACAACGCAAAGGCGTCGGAGGGCACTCTGCAGGTGACGGCCGACGAGATCGTGCTGGGGGTCCCGCACGAAACGACTCTCGGCAACGAACAATACCGCCTGTTTCAGATCGCGCTTCCCCAGGATCAAACCGTGCGGGTGACGCTGACGTCGGGCGATCCGTATGCATCGAACGAGTTGTTCATTCGCCACGACCAGGCGCCCACTAGCGCCGCCTACGACGCGGCGTACCAGGGGGCTTTGGCGGCGAACCAAACCGCCGTCATCCCCTCGACCGAGCCGGGAATGTACTACGTCCTTATTCACGGGTACGCGGTCCCGGCGGGAGTTTCGAACGTGACGCTCCTGGCCGAACTGGTGCCGCTGGCGATCACTGGTGTCCATACGGATGTGGGCGGCGACAGCAAGTACGTCACGACCGCGATTCAGGGCGCGCGATTTCACCCCGATGCCATCGTCAAACTGGTGCGGCCCGGCTTTGCCGAGTACGAGCCGGTCGTGTACGACGTGGTCAGCGGCACTGAAATCATCGCCGCCTTCGACCTGACCGGCGCCCCGCACGGGCTGTACGACCTGAAGGTGATCAATCCGGGCGGCGCCGCGGCGATCGTACCGTATCGCTTCCAGGTCGAACGGGCCCTGGAACCCGACGTGACCATCGGGATCGGCGGTCCGCGTTACGTTCTGGCCGGCGATATCGGAACCTACAGCATCGCGTTGCAGAGCACCAGCAACGTCGATACGCCGTACGTGGCCTTCGACGTGGGAGTTCCGGAACTCGGCCTGAACGCCATCATCTACAACCTACCCTATCTAACGTTCCATACGAACGTCCGCGGCTCTCCGGACGCGGGGGCCGTGGAAGACGTCCCCTGGGCAGCCCTCGATGGGGAAATCAACACGAACGGTCAGAACCGCGCCCCCGGTTATCTCTTCGATCAGTATGCCGATGGCTTCACCGGTTTTACGGTCAACGTGGCCACGTACCCGGGCCTCAAGGAGCTGAACGAACGGGCTTGGGAAGCGTTCAAGAGCCAGATTTACGCGGCGCTCCCCGAGGCCAGCGGCATGCTCGACGAGGGCCCCCACGTGCTGGACGAACTCTGGAATGCCTTCTTCCCCTCCGCCCTGGCGCAGATCCCCGCAGAGGGCCGGTCAATCGTCGAGGAAGAGTTGAAGGACTTTAGCCTCTACGACTTATGGAATACTTACGGTGCCGTTCCCGACGAGTGCCGTTGGCCCTTCATTCCGTTCCAGTTTCACGTGTTGGCGTCCGCCACGGCCATGACGCGTGATGAGTTCATCGCCCACGCCACCAGCGAGGCCCTCAAGCTGCGCGACGCAATCGTGGCGGACGAGGAGGCTTCGCCCGCCCTGGTGACGATGGCCGCCGACGAGTCGCTATGGTCGGACATGTACGTCGCCTCCTTGGAAGAAGCCGGGCTCTTGCGGCCCGAAGACAGCTTGCCCCCGATCCGGGAACATCCCAAGATCGTGAGCCTTATGGCCACCCTGACCACGGGGATTCTGGTCGGCCCCGCAGAAAACGAGGTTCGCACGTCGGGCAGTCTGCTCGACTTCTTTGACCAGGTTCGCCAGTGGTACGGACACGATTCCGATCAGCTGGCGGACATCGATTACTGGGACGTCCGCCAGAACGAATGCTTCTATTACGAAATCCCCTATCCCGAACTTCCCCAGTTCGAGGATTACGACTTGGGCCTTTCCAACGAAACCCACTTCGAGGCCTTCCGAGTGTACGTTCCGTGGATCCCCTTCGAAGACCGCGGCGAGGGGATACCGCCCGAGTACCAGATCGATGGTCCCCATCAGCCCGTAGACGGGGAATACTTTGTCCCCTTGGATCTGTCCGGCTACTATGCCGAGGAAGGCAGGACCAGTCGACTGGCGTCGCTCACGGGCCCGACGACGATCGACTCGGGCGGTTTTCTGCCGCCGGGCCAGCCCTTGCCCTACACGATCCAGTTCCAAAACGACTCGGAATCGCCCACCCACACGGCTGAAATACGCGCCGTCACCAATCTGGACGAAGACCTGGACTTGCAGACCTTCCGACTGGGCGATTTGAAAGTCGGCGACATCAACGTCCACATTCCGGAAGGCCGGGCCCTGTTCCAAGGCGACTTCGATTTCGCAACGGCCAAGGGCTTCATTCTGCGCGTCAGTGCCGGAATCGATGTGGCGTCGAGTCAGGCCACGTGGCTGATTCAAGCCATCGATCCGCTGACGGGCGAGGTGGTTCGCGATTCACAGCAAGGACTGCTCCCACCCGACGACACCTTGGGTATCGGCGCAGGTTTTGTCAGCTACACGATCGAGCCGTTTTATCGGGTCGAGACGGGTACGGCAATCACGGCTCAGGCTCGCGTGCTGTTCAACAATGCGCCGCCCGAAGACACGGCTGAACTGCGGCACGTAGTCGATGCGGTCGCTCCAAGCACAGACCTGACGGTCAATCGCCTGTCAGCCGACGGCAACGATTACCTCGTCAAGTGGATAGCTCAAGACGACCGTTTCGGCTCAGGTGTCCGCCATGTGACACTTTACGTGGCCGAAGATGGTGGCGATTTCAAGATCTGGCTGCGGCAGATTGAGGAATCATCGGGCCAGGAGGTATTCTCGGGCGAAGCCGGACACGCATACGAGTTCCTGACGCTCGCTACGGACCGCGCGGGCAATCGCGAACGGCCGCCGTTCTGGCTGCTCGTTCCTGACGATGCTCCCGCCGTGAATCTCGGCACTCCCCTGACCGTTCCCGAAACGACACCCCCCAACTTCGGCCAGGCCCCCGAACCGAGTCCTCAACCCTCGACCAACCCGCTGTTCGAATCCGTTGAACGCCAGATACCGGGCCTGATCTCGACGTCGCGGCCACCCGAGTTCACCGAAGTTTTGAGACCCTTCACCGCACAAGCGTTCGCGTGGAACATCGATCAGAGTCACGCGGACATCGGCCCTATGGCCATCGCCGAAATGCCGGATGGTTCGTTGCTCATCAGCGGCGGTCCCTACCGGAACCAGTTGTTCAAGTTCGACGAATACGGAGGCCAGGCACAGTCTCCCTGGGCGGAACTCGACTACCCCATTTTCAACCTTGCCTTTGACAACAACGGCAACTTGTGGGCCACGACCGGTGGCGGACCGCTGCTCCAACTCGATCCGGACACCGGCGAGATACTCAACGAGTTTGGCGATGGACTGACGATCGCCTTGGCGATCGAACCGGCCACGAGTCTAATCTACGTCTCCTCCGGACAAGGCATCGAGATCTTCGATCCGGACACCCAACAATTCACTCACTTCAGCCGCGACCTGAACCTGCGTGTGGGAGGATTGACATTCCAATCGGACGGAACCCTCTGGGCCACCACGTGGCCCGACCGTCGGCAAGTGGTCCGATTCAACGAGTACGGCCGAGCCGAAACCATGCTCCAATTCGATGCCGACATCGATTCGATCGCCATCGGCCGACCGGGCACGCAACTGGAAAACCTTTTATTCGTCTCGCACAACAGCGGGCCCACGGACGAACTGGGCAGCCAGCTGACATTGGCCGATATGGCCACCCTCCGCCGTGTGGCCGTGGCCTCCGGTGGCAGTCGCGGCGACGCGGTCGCCACCACCAGCGACGGCCGATTGCTGATCAGCCAATCGCATCAGGTGGATGTGCTCAACCCCTTGGCCCCGCCCGTGATCGTAGCCGTGAACCCGCCCGCGAATTCCGTCGTGGCCCTGCCGCTGCCACAGATCACAATTACCTTCGATCAGGACATGGCGGCCGACGACGGGAATTCCTCGGACTCGGTGCTCTCCACCGACAATTACTATCTGTTCGGGCAACGTACAGGTGCCGTCTCCATCCAATCAGTCGCCTATTCGGGCGAAGGTCGGACCGTTTCCTTGGTGACCGATGCTCTCGAGCCGGACATTTATGAATTGTACGTCTCGTCTTCACTCACCAGCCTCGATGGTCTGCCGCTGGCCTATCCGTACTTCATGCAATTCACCGCGGTTTCGGACTTCTCACCCTACGTCGAATTCCAGTTCGACACAGTCCGATCCAACCGCGCGGACGGGACCGTTTCCTTTGACGTCGTTGTCACCAACGTTGGAGACTACGATCTGGTGTTGCCGTTAATGCTGGTGCTGGACCCCGCGGCAGGTTACGACGGAGTGCCTGTCGGCCCCGCAGGACAAACGCCCGATGGACGCTGGCTGATCGATCTTTCCGTGGCCGAAGGTTACGAACTACATCCGGGCGACAGCACGCTGGCCAGAACCGTCACGATCGTCAACCCGGAGCACCGGCGGGTGGACTACGATACCGGGCTATCCGCGCTGCCCACCGACAATGAAGCCCCCGTGTTGGATAGTGTCCCGTTGACCGAAGCGGTGGCCGGGCAGCCTTACGAATACTTGGCTCACGCCACGGACCCGGACGGCGCGGCTGTTGTTTACCTGTTACAAAGCGGGCCCGACGGATTGGATGTCGATCCGCAAACGGGCCGTGTTACCTGGTCGCCCACGGTCGCTAGTCCGTTGCAGGCCAACGTCGTGTTGCATGCCTACGACCCACGAGGTGGTCGCGGGGCGCAGCAGTTCACCATCAACGTGACCAGCGGGAATCGCCCGCCGGTCGTCGCCTCGCTGCCCCACGTTATCGAGGCGGTCGAGGGCCAGGCGATTCGTCTGGAGATCGATGCCTACGATCCGGACGGCGACCTGCTGATCGTGACCGCTGACCAAATGCCCGCCGGCGCTCGACTCGACCCCGTCACCCGAACCTTCCTCTGGACGCCGGATTACGATGCGGCCGGGACCTACGAGGATGTCACGTTTAGTATCAACGACGTGACGCACCAGGTCGTGCGGCAGGTCGATTTCTGGATCCGTCAGGGCAACCGTGCTCCTGAATTGGCTCCCCCGGCGGATCGCACGATCAGCGAAGGCGATCGACTGCGGTTCTACCTGGATGGAGACGACCCGGATGGCGATCCGGTCACGTTCTCCAGTTACCTGTTGCCCCCGGGTGCTTTCCTGGATCCGAAGACGGGCCTGTTCGAGTGGACCCCCTTCTACTTCCAAGAAGGGGAATATGAGGTTCCCGTCACGCTCAGTAATGACGGAGGCTCGGTGACTGAGCACATGACAATCGCCGTGCTGAATGCCAACGGTCCACCCGCCTTTGTCGCCCTCGGTCAATGGACGGTCTACGAAGGCGGCCGTCTGGGTTTCCTGGCCGAAGTGAGGGATCCGGACAACCCCGGCTACGAAGCTCCCCTTCGACTGGAAGATGGAACGTTGTATCAAACTACGGGTGGTGAATCGACCGTTACGTACCAGGTCGAAGGGCTCCCGCCGGGTGCCACTTTCGATCCGGAAACCACCCTCTTCTTTTGGGAACCCGATTTCGATGACGCGGGCGAGTACGCCGTCACGTTCACGGCCACCGACGACGGTGATCGAACCGGCACGCCGCTGTTCTCCTCCGTCACAGTTCCCCTCACCGTGCTCAACTTCAACCGGCCGCCGGAAATCACCGAAATCCCCAACGTCACCGTCCGCCGCGAAGAAATGCTGCATCTGGGCGTCCAGGCCACCGACCCCGACGGCAATCCCATCACGCTGGCTGCCGCCAACGCACTGCCCGGCTACGACCTGCCATCCTTCGTTTCCTTTGTGGACAACGGCGATGGCACCGGCCGCTTTCAGTTTTCCCCGGACACGGGCGACCGTGGTGACCATACGGTCACGCTTGACGCCACCGACGATGGGGATGGCGGTGGCGATACGTTCAAACTGACCAGCTCCTACTCCTTCGTGGTCACGGTCGAATCGGAGAACGACCCGCCTGTGTTGGATTACGTGGGCGACAAAGTGGCCGTCGTCGGCGAGCCGTTCACGTTGACGGTCCGCGCTCACGATATCGACCAGGAACCTCTCGACTTTCAGGTCAACGGGTTGCCGCCCGAGGCGACCCTCACCCCCGGTGTCATGTATGGGACCGCGACACTTCAGTGGACCCCGACGACTGACGACTTGGGGAACTACTCCGTGCTGATCGAGGTCGCCGACGGCGGCAACGGCAATCCAGGCCTGACCGCCAGCGACGCGGAGTCGATCGCGCTGGTAGTCCGTGCGCACAACTCCGCCCCACAACTCGCGGCAGTCGGAAACCAGACGATTGCCGAAGGCCAAACGCTCACCCTGCCGCTCGTCGCTACCGACGACGACCTTGACACCCTGACATTCACCGCCGAGAACTTGCCGCCCGGCGCAGAACTTGATCCAGTCACCGGGGTCTTCACCTGGTCGCCGCGTCTGGACCAGGCCGGTCTCTATGAGTCAGTCGTCCTGCGTGTAGGTGACGGCCATCAGGCGGCCAGCGAGACCATCGTCATCGACGTAACGAACACCAATCAACCGCCGCGTCTGGTGCCCTTGACGCCGCAATCGGCTCGCGAGGGGACGGCCCTGGAATACACCATCGTGGCCGGCGACAGCGACCGCGACCCATTGATCTACACCGCTACGGCCGGCCTGCCGGACGGGGCGCTGTTTAACAGTCAGACCGGCTGGTTCTATTGGCGGCCCGGCTACGAACAGGCGGGCACGTACGAGATTGCCTTCACGGCTCAGGACCCAGAAGGTCTGACGGACAGCATGACCGTCACAGTCACGGTCGACAACGTCAATCGGCCCCCGGTCGTAAGCACTTCGGATCATGCCGCGACCATCGGCAGGTTGCTGGATTTCTTGGTGACGGCAAGCGACCCGGATCTCAACACAACCTTTACCTTTGCGGCCGAGGGGTTGCCCGAAGGGGCTGCGCTCGATCCAGACACGGGACGTTTCACCTGGACGGCCGGTCCGGGACAAGAGGGCGAATATGTCGTCGTCTTGGCCGTTTCAGACGGGGCAGCGACCAGCACGGAGTCGATTCTCATCGTCGCGGCCGTTCAGCCCGACTTGCCTCAGGTGACCGTGGAGTTGACGCCCAGTTTTCCGGCCATTCCCGGTCAGCCCGTGCTCGTACACGCCATCGCCGACAGCCTGGCCGACATCACGCAGCTGAGCCTCACGGTCGCCGGCCAACCCGTCGCACTGGACGATCTCGGGCGCGCTCGAATCATCGCCGGCGACTTCGGCAAGACGCCCATCGAGGCTACCGCGACGGACGCCGACGGACTCGTCGGACACACTCGCGTCTTCCTTCGCGTCCGCGATCCGCTGGACAAGGCGCCCCCCCAGCTCGCCTTCCACCCGCTGGTCGGGACCTCGATGCTCCGCGACGTGACTGCCATTGTCGGCAGCGTGGCGGACCAAAACCTCGAATACTGGCGACTGGAGATCGCCCCGCTGGATTCCGACCAGTTCGTGGAATTGTCAACGGGCGAAACCACGGTTGCCAACGGGACGCTGGCGGAACTCGATCCCGGTCGATTCATCAACGGGTTCTACCGCCTGCGGCTGACGGCTCGCGATATCAGCCGCCGCAAGGCGGAGAGCGAGATCATCATCGAGATCAACAGTCCGGACAAGCCCGCGAACTACCAGCGGACCGAAACGGACCTTCTAGTGGATCTCGGTCAGAGTACGTTTGCCCTGACCAGAACGTACGATTCCCTGGCACGCGACCGCGCCGGGCACCTCGGATACGGCTGGCGATGGGCCAACCGCGAGGTACACCTGCAAACCAACGTGGTCTCCAACGCGGAGCAGCATCTGGGCGTTTACCCGGCCTTCCGCGAAGGGACACGACTCTACCTGACGGCACCCGATGGACAGCGGCTCGGCTTCACCTTCGCGCCGCAGGAAGTCAGCATGCCGGGCGTCGTCTGCTACCGGCCGGCCTGGCAGGCCGATCCGGGTGTGGCCTACGAATTACAGTCCGTCGACCTGCGGCTCAGCCGCGGCGGAAACCAGTACTTTGACCAGGCCAGCGGCCAACCCTACAATCCGGCCAATCCGCTGTTTGCCGGCGCGGACTACACGTTGGTTGCACCCGACGGCACGCAATTTGTCATTGATTCCGTGCGGGGTATCGTCGAACAGACAACGGCGGACGGCCAACGATTGTTCCTCAGTGATAGCGGCGTGACGGCGGCAAACGGGCAGAGCATCGAGTTCCTGCACGATGGGCAAGGACGACTGACCTATGTGCTCACCGCCGACGGCCCCGCGGTGGCGTTCGAATATGACGAGGACGGCAACCTCACGAGCGCTCGAAACCTGATCGACGACGTGTGGTTCCGCTATGGATACGACCGCAGCGATCCTCACTTGTTGCTCAGTGCTTCCGGTTCGACTGGCCCGGGAGAAGCCATCGTCTACGGAGCCGACATCACCACGGTACCCATCCGAGCGGACTTGGGCGGTGTCGGACAGTTCGTCGGCCAGTCGGAATCGGCCACGCTCGCCGCCGGCGTCCAGGACCGTTACACGGTGAGTCTCCGGAGCGGCGAAGTCGCCTCTACAAGCACGGGCCGCCTTCTGTTGCGCGTGGCCGTCACGGCGGATCCTGGCGGACTGCATCCGGCGGCGCCCACCATTGCCGGACTCGATCCGGTGGCCACTCACGTCGGGTCGCATCAAGCCGTTTCGCTATTCGTCATCGACCGGGGCCAGCTATTAACGATGGTGGTAGCCGGCACGGACCACACGACGTCCGGCGCGTACCAACTGGACGTCAGCATCGCAGGCGACGTCAACGCCGATGGCCTAGTGGATGGCTTGGATTCCCAGGCCGTGACCGCCGCTTTGGGTACCATTCAAGGCGGGCCCGGCTACGCGTGGAATGCCGACGTCGATGGTAACGGCGTAATCGACTCCGGCGACGTGCAGATCCTGGCCTCCAATTTCGGCTTCCGCTTGAACCAGGCGCCGATCCTGAACCCCTATGAATCCCAGGTCCTTACCCACGTCGATCTGCCCCTGGCGATTCCACTTGCCGATCTCGCCACCGACCCTGAGGCGGATTCGGTCTTTTACCGCATTGTCGGAGTCACCCATGGCATAGCTACCCTGTCCGGGCACGGTCAGTCCGTCGTGTTCACGCCGGAACCGGGCTACGCGGGGGAGGCTGACCTGTTGGTAGTGGCAGACGACGGTGCCAATCCGTCGGACGTGGCCGCCTTCACCATCACGGTGAGCGACGCGCCGTTGGTGAGCCTGGATATCACGAATCGTTTGCCCCGCCTCCGTTCGGGCGAAAAACAGCCGTTGCTCGTGATCGGCGGTTTCCAGGATCAGCAGAATGTGCCTCTGGAGGCGTCCTACGTTTTGTTCACCTCGTCCAATCCGTCGGCAATTGTCGTCGATGACAAGGGCGTGCTGTCAGGTCGAGAAACAGGCACCTCAATTATTGTGGTGTCTCGCGGTCGACTGCAGGCGGCCACCGTGGCCACGGTGGGCATTCCCAGCGAACCGCTCGACCTTCACATCTACAACTCGGGGCTATTCGTCTACCCCACCGCGCTGACACTGCCGATCAGCGGTGGCGAGCGCCAGTTCCTCGTAAAGGCTGCCGATCAAGACCTCGCCCCGGGCGATACGGGTACGATCTACATCGTCGGTGACCCGCAAGTGATCGACGTTTCGCCCGACGGACTCGTCACGTCGGTCGGCCTGGGTGAGACCACGCTGACCATCCTGCACGGTGCTGGCGAGGCGGTCGTTCCCATACGCGTCGAGCAGCCGCAGGCCGGGCTGGTCGTTGTCGGCGCCAACGGCGCAGTGGTCGAGGGGCCCGACGGTGCGATCGTCTCGATCTCGCCCGGCTCGTTGATCGACCCTATCGACGTGTCTATCAATCCGCTGGCCGAGAACGAACTGCCGGTGGACGTGCCGCCGAAGTTCGTCTACGCCGGTGGATTCGATCTGGACGTGGGCGACGAGTCGCTGACCGAAACGGCACAGTTGGCCGTGCCCGTGGCGCCGGGAACGGCACCTGGCGAAACCGTTTACTTCCTTCGCGAACTGTACTTGACGGACGAGACCGGCGAGCAACGGCACATGTGGGAGGTGATCGATTCAGGCATCGTCGGCGACGACGGTATTGCCCGCACCACTTCGCCACCCTATCCCGGCTTCAGTGCCGGCGGCCAGTATCTCATCGCCCAACTCGACCAAGGTGAATTGCCCGTGCGGCTGGAGATCGGGCTGAACGGCATCACGGGCAGCCTGTCGTACCGACCTGGGTTCGTTGGCAACGGGCAAGGCGGAGCGACGTACGTGTCGATTGGGGGTGGCGGCGCTGCCGATATTCCGATAATGGCGGTGCGCATGATGGCAGGAATGAGCCCGTTCGCCATAGCGCCAATGCCGTTCCTTCCGTTGTACGGCGTGACGCTTTGGACCTACATGGGCCCAAATCCCAATACCATTCCGGAGAAAACGCAAGAAGTCACCATCGCGATGCCCGAGTACCGCGAGACGTACACGACCACCTTGTTCGTGCCGCCGCTGGACGTGAGCGAACCGGTCGTGCAGTCCGTTGTGTATAACATGGGCTCCCATGAGGTTACGTTCACGGGCCAGAACCTTGCCGGAGTGGATAAAGTCGTCTTCCAGATGGGCGCGCCCCCATATCCGAAATCAGACGCGAGCGTTTCCAAGGGGCAGGTCACGGCCACGGTTCCCGCTGGCGTCGTCGTCGGCCTGGCGAAGATGTACGCTGTCGATGTCTTGATGGAGAGCGGTAGCGATCCAGCGCTGGAAGTGCGCAGTAATCCGATCCAACTTCAGAGCCCCGGCGGCCTGGGATTCGCTACGGACGGCGACACCCTGGTCGCTTTTGAAGTGGGTACCGACACGAATACCTTAGTTGACCGAGTCCCCCTGACCGATTTTGCCCGCGAGACTCAGGTTACTGCCGACCGCACACGCGTGTATATGACCATGCCTCACATCGGAGTGGGTGTCGTCGATGCCGTGTCGTTGCGGCAGGTCGATGTCATTCGTATCCCGGAAATGGGCTACGTATCGGAAATCGCCATCGATCCGAACGACGAGTTCTTGTATGTGGTCGGCACCGCGCCGGTCGTCTATGTGGTAGACATCCGGCCCACTTCGGACCAGTTTCATCAGGTGGTGCAGTCGATCCCGCTAAGCCGGGGAAGCTCTGCCCATGCAATCGCGATCGGCACAATCACGGAAACGCAAGGAGCCTTGGTCAACAAGCAGCGAGGCCACCGGTTGTACGTCGCAGCGAGGTTGCCCGACGACAAGGGTGCGATCAACGTCATTAACATCGATCCGAAGGACGAGCCAAAAGCAGGCGAACTTAACACCAAGCATTGGCGGGAAGCCATCGCAACCGTCGATTCCGGGTGGGCTCTGAACCGAATCATTCCCACGGAAGACCCACACTACTTCGCCCTGACATACGCTTACCACCATATTTACGAAGGCATCACCTGCGATCGCCTCGGTTATTGCTTCGGCGGCCGAAGGCAACCGGCTAGCATGGACGGTTCCATTTACAAGATGGGCACGCTCCACGTGGCCAACGACGCGGTGGATGGATTTGTCGCCACGACCGGTAATGTTGTCACGGTTGGGTCGCCCGATTACTACTTTTCTTTTTCGTATGACCTCTTTGTCAGTCAGTGGGGTAAACCGGGTTACAAACTGAACACCATCACCCCCGCTGACGTGGCGGTTCTGCCGGATCTGTCCTACGCCTTCGTGTCGGATCGCGAGTTGGTCAGTTACTATGGTTACCCAGGCCAATACGGCTCAAAAGTGGGTGTCATCCAAAACCCATTCGGATTGTCCCAATACGGCGGCGAGCCTGTCTATCTCGGCGCGACGGTTCCCATCGAATACGGCGACGCCGACGATCTGGCCATTTCCTCGGACGGCTCCCGGTTGTTCGCCAGCTACATGGGTTACGGCGAAATTCTGATCATGGATACCGCCAAGGCAATCGCCGCGGCAACGAGACCTGAGGCGGACGACACGCCAATCGACATCATCGATCCGGGACTCCACATCGCGCCACTCACCGTACAAGGAGGCGGTACTCTGGGAATGGCCCAGGGGATCTCGCTGCAACCCACGTCGGGGCTGACGCTGACGGCTCCCGTCAACGAAGCGATGCGCAACGAAGGGGCACAGGTAGTTAACCCCACGTTCAAGTGGAAAGTGACAGGCGCCGCGGTGGCCGGTCAACCCGTGACGAGCACCCTGTACGTGAGCACCTTCCCGCTCGGTGAGGGCCTCTTCCCCGATGATTTCGAATCGGGTTCGGGCGTCGAGGACTGCCATCCGAACCGCATCCTCACGCGCCGTTTGAGCGCCAGCGACTGGGACGGTTCGAGTCTTTCCTTCCAGTTTGCCCTGCCAGCCAACATCAAACTTACGGCCGGTCAGACGTATTACTGGGGTATCGACGCCGAGGCAGGTGCGTGGCGCGATCGCGAATGGGCCTCGTTCAGCGCCGCCCCGATAGACATCACGGGCGATGCCTTCGACACGGTGACGATCATTACGCACGGCTTCAAAGTCACCGGCTCCGAAGGTAACCCTTTCGCGCCCCCGATCATTCCCCAGTGGCCCATCGCGTTCAGCCAGTTCATCCTGAACGCGGCGGGAGGCGGCACGACGCTGATGTACGACAAGAAGACCGGATCATGGGGCTCGTCAGCCCCCTCACGGGGACAGCCTCTAGTTCTGATCGTCGACTGGGTTGAGGAATCCGGTATCAACGACTCGGGATTTGCCGAAGCGGCCGCCGACGCCCTGTTCGCCGCTCTTGTCAAATTCAACGACGATCTCGGCGGCGACATCTTCCGGTCGCCCCTGCATTTCATCGGCCACAGCCGCGGCGCCTCCGTCAACAGCGAGATGATCCAACGCCTGGGGACGTATTTCCCCGAAATCGACAACATCCACATGACGACGTTGGACCCACACGATTTCGCACAACCGTCGCTTGACGTAGTCCTGGCCGATTACTCTGACTTCCACGATCCGGATGTGTACCGATGGCAGAACGTCGCCTTTTTCGACAACTACTACCAAACGGTGGCGGACGAGAGTTCGTCCACGCTCACACCTAACGGGCGCCAGATAGCTGGAGCGGATGTAGACCTCCTCTTGGACGGGCGGGCGGGTTTCACTGACGACGATTATCTCGGCGGAACGCACGGTCGCGTCCTCAGTTGGTACGCGGGCACGATCGACCTTTCCTTGGATAGCTTCCCGCACGAGGTATTCGGCCCAGTGATGATGAACGACCCCATTTTCCGTAGCGTCACGGACCGCGAAGAAAAAGTGACCATAGCAGGGATCCCCTCGCCCAAGGGATCGTACGCGGATGCAGAGATTCCGTGGTATACGCTCTATGAAGGCACGTCCTATCGGCGGCTTAAGTTCGACGAGCCGGGAGCCATCTGGGAAGGTTTGGGAGCAGGTTGGTTCTTCTCTCCGCTCGGCGGCGGCTACTACCCATCCGGCCAAGACGGTGTCTCGGTAGCGTTCGACAATACGGAACCTGACCACCCAGACACTCCGCCGCGAGACTCCGCAGTCCCGAGCGTATTCAACGGCGACTTTGAATCGGGGACTTTGAATCTGAATCACCGCTTCCCTCCGTTTGCCGATCAAGTGCCCGGTTGGTCCTTCCAAGGAGGCGGTGCCGGAGGTCAACAAAACGACCTGCAACTCGATCACACGCAGGGAACCTATGCCCTTCGCCTCGACAATTTTAGGCCCACAGCTATCCATAATCGCCTCTTCATACCGCGTGATACAGCGTTGCGGTTCGACGTAATGGCAGCTGGGTCACCAGAGATCGAATACCTGAAAGTCTACTTGAGACCGCTAGATGATTCGCCAGCCGGCGCTCCCGCCATTTCTTTGGGCGAACTGCATCTAGTCAACGCCGCCATCGATCATTTCCAAGCGATGGTATTCCAGGTCCCACAAGACATTTTTCCACAAGGTGCTCCCGGGATCGCCGGAGAATTGTACTTTTCTTTGGAGGCATCTCAGGCGGGCGGCACTGTCACCAATACGGTTTGGCTTGACAATGTTACGCTCGTCTCCTTTGCGGTCAATGGGGTCCAGGATTACCTGTTCGTCTCGGACGACTCGTCCTTCAATTTCGATCTCAGTGCCGGCTCCGAACCAGTGAACGTAACTGTAACCGTTTACGGCAATCCGGACGGGTTTCTCGACCTGCCCACGGGCACATGGGAACAGACCCCCAACACTGTGCAACAGAGTTGGTCATTGTCCCCCGGTGACGTCATATCCTTGCCGTTCAGAATGAAGGATTTCTTTGAAGCCTATTCCGTAGCTGGTACCACTTTTCTGCTTGCGAGCTACGACGGCCAGCAAATTCACGATGATCGTCTATACGGGACAAAGATCCACGTCCGAATAAGCAAGAGCGAAAACGGCACTCCGCTCTACGATAACACGGTGTTCGTATATCGGTTCTTCGACGTTACCGATGCACCGGTAATGGTCGAGACCCCTTCCCACCAGTTGTCCGCGGGTGCGTACCCCGAACTTGACGGCTTTATTCACATGCCGAACATCATCGTTGATGGACAAGGTGCTGACACTCGGCACCGTACCCGACCGCTCACCATTCTCGCAAACGGTGCGGAACCAACGATCACTGTCGTGCCAAACGGCAACCTCTGGTTCGAAGATGGTGAGTTCGTGTTCGATCCTGGGGCGACCGGGCGTACGCTGTCGAGCGAGGTAATCTTGGAAACGCCCAAATATGACGATGCGTATCCCGAACTGACATGGGGCGTGCGCGAGGTGTACTGGTCGGATCCCACTGATCTTGCCCTTCAGCATCGGCAGATTGTTCTAAATCAGAACCCAGGATCGTCGTCTCACACACAGACGCCATCTGTGGTTTCCGATGATTCAGAACCAAAGCGCCTGTTACTCGCGGGGGATGGAGAGAAACTTTGCGTCTACCTCGACCAGGAGACACTACTCAGAAAGCTTGGAGAGATTGCTGAAGCCCCTGGGAGAGAATACCGCGACGGCCTGTATAGACTTCACGATGACCCCGATTTCTATCTTACCTCAGCGGAGCAGCAGATACTGCGCCAAGATAGGCAGCAAATCGTGGATTCATTTGTGTCCACACTCCGAGATATGCTGGACTCTGCGTTGCCGGGGGCATATGAATTCGTCGATCACGGTGCCCCGGAAACTCACTTCGTTGACTGGCAGACCAGCGGCCCAAGTCCGGGCATCCTAGGACAGAGCCCGGTTGATCTCGTAAATATAGGCCTCGTCGAGGACGTCGCACAGGCTTGGAATGGTGACCAAATGGACCAGCGCAAGGCGCAAGCGTGGTTGAGCGAGTTGCTCAACGAGCACGAGTTTGAAGTCGATATCTTCCTGTCGGAGTTCGACTACAAGCTGGGTGCAGAGGCTGCCGGAAAGGCCATCGCAGAAAGTGTACTGCATGAACTTGGACATAGCCTGGGACTACTGCATACCGCGGATTTCGACGCCCTTCGCGCATTCGTGGAAATGTCGATTAGCTCGCACCAGATCGTTGTATATCCGCGTCTGTGGGAAGATGTGTTGACGCAGAAATTCGAGGAGACTTTCGATGGCAGTAACCATTTCGATGGTTGGACCTTGAGGGTCCTCCGGGATGGTCAGGAAATGTGGCGAGCGGTGACGAGTGCCTCGCGACAGGGGCGATTCTACTTCATTGATGTTGATCGAGAATTCGACTGGATTCCCACGAAGAATGACCGCGTTACGCTATATAAATGGAACGTAAGAGACTCCCGCGAACCCGAGCACGATCCGGGCACGGCTCTACCGCAAGCTGCCGATATCATGGGATACAATTCGACGTTCCAGTCGCCGTACACGAAGGAGTACCTGTTTCCGTACACCTGGCAGGCGTTGTGGGTAGGCGTGGGACTTGACGACGACGTGACGGGTCCGGGCGCCCTAGACTTCTATGCCAAGTACAACTACGCCCCTGTGGAGACGTCTCAATCAAACAGTATGGCAACCGAGCGACTTGCGACTGATTCTCTCCAGTCGGCATCTGCCACGACCAACGCGGCCGTGGCACGTCCAGACGAAAACATTGGGCGAGTTGGACCTGAGGGCTTGCAGGTCTTTTCGGCGGAGAGTCCAGCATGGGACGGCTACCAAAACGGAACCACACAGGGCCCCGCACGACATCCTGATAGTTATGCATGGCTGTACACTGGCGAAGTAGATCCGCTAGACGAGATCGTCAATGGGGCGTTCGACATCGAGGACCAATCCAACGCGGCCTTCGGCTGGGATTTGAGTGGCGAGGCGAGCGTTGTTGGCGGGCAGGGAGTTCTTGACGAGACCGAGGGATTCTTCTCGGGAATGTTCCAGACGTTTGTCGTCCCGGCGGATGCCAATGCGTTGCAGTTCACGATTGTCAGCGCGGATCTGCGAAAGACGCCCGATGTCTTGCCCGATACGTTGGAAGTCGCGTTGCTGGACGCGGCGACAATGCAGTCGGTGGTCGGTACGGCCGAAGGTGTCGCGGACACGGACGCGTTCCTGAATGTTCAGGCTTCGGGGGCCACCTTTGGGGCTCCGACAGTCTCCATCAAGGGGCTCGTGACGTCCGGCGATGTACTGCCGTGGGACGACTCGGTCACCGTGGTCGTGGATCTGTCCGGCGTGGCGGCGGGCACCGAACTGACCCTGTACTTTGACCTGCTCGGATTCGGTCCACAGGATAGCACCGTGATCCTTGATGACGTCCGGTTGGTCGGTACCGAACCGCCGTGGCTGACGCTCGGACTGGACTCCGCCTCTGATTCCGGGATTCTGGGCGACGACCTCACCAACCTCTCAACCGTGGACTTGGTCGGGGTGACCGATCCCAGTCAGCTGGTCGAACTGGATCTGGACGGCGACGGGCAATTCGAGTCGATCGCAATTGCTTCGGCGCTTGGCGAGTTCAGCGTCTCTGGCGTGGCGTTAGCGGAAGGCCCGAACACGATCGCCGCTTCCGCGGCGAATTCGCAGGGTACCAGCCAGGCGGATCTGATGATCGAACTGGAGACTCAGCGGCCCACCGTCGAACTGCTGAACCCGCTCCATCATTCGTTCATGCCGGATGGTCCCGGTTACATCGAAATGCGCTGGTCCGACGTGGGCATCGCGGGACTGGACGTGGCGACAATCGACATCAAGGACATCGCGGTGACCGGCGTCTCGATCGATCGGGCCGAGCAACTGGGCGCCGGGCTGGTACGCTACTGGTACAGCGACGACAGCGAACATCTGCCCATCGGCAGAGTGACTATCACGATAGCCGAAGACGCGGTTTCAGACCTGGCCGGCAATGTGCCGGACGACGTAGCGACATTCCAGATCGGTGTCTTCGCCGCGTGGCAGAATCCGGTGTTTGCCGTGGACGTCAGTGCCAACTGGTTTGTTGAACCGCAGGACGCGTTGCAGGTGATCAACCGGATCAATGCTCGCGGCAACGGGCCGTTGCCAGCTCCTCCCGTCTCTCCGGACGTCCCACCGCCGTTCTTGGACACCAGCGGGAACAATTACTTGGAACCGCTCGACGTGCTGCTTGTCATCAACTATCTGAACGGAAACGGCAACGGTCCAGTACCGGATGCCCTACCCTCGAACTTGGCGGCCACATTTGTTTCGCCTGCGTACGGCGAAGCTGAGTCGGAACCGGCAGACGCCCAGGAAATGTCGTCGTTGCAGTTCAACCAAGCGAGCGTGCCTCTCTTGGCCCACGCGGGCTACGGCCTGCGCCTTGACGCGTGGGATGATCGCCCATGCGTCGATCCGTCCGATTCCGATCGGCCGCAGCACCGGCGTGTCAGACCCGCCGCGAATGTCTCGCCGCAACACTTCACGTCCAGTTCCCACGGTGCGACACGCTCGCCGGTTGCTCGCGGGTGGCGACAGCCCGGCGAGTCCTTTGATGATATCCTGCGCGAGGTTTTCGCAGGTCCACGAAACTGGCTCGAACTCGAGGACACGTTGGAGGACATCTTCCCCAATGTCTGTGCCCAAGAAAGACCGAAGCCATGATCGTCGGCCACGGGGTCCGACGGTCCAGCCAAGCAGACCATCGAAACGGCCTCAGCGGCAGCCGCCAGCGCTACAAAGCCCCCCAAATCGCGAAGCTGCCATGTCACGGACAGTAACCGCGCCCGAGTTACTGTGCCTTTCCGCAAGCGTGCATGAAGATTTTTCGGGGGGGGGCTACCCAAGTCGAGACCTCGACGCCCACATTTGCTGCTTGCTACAAATTGCACCGCAGTCCAAAAGTCTAACCATTTTGGGACCGGCCACAAAAAAGCCGCACGCAACGCAATCCATTTCCGTAGCCGCAAGAGGCCGAGCAGTGACCTGCAGCCATGTACCCCAAATGGTCTCTTCGAGGACGAAGGCATGTCAGACCAAGTTTGAGAGGTCCGCCTCCGGGGTCCAAGCGAAAACCCACAGAAGAATCGGATGTCAAAACCTGAGACACCGGTCGACCAAGGCCCCGTTCAGCTGGGTGCAAACCTGCTCTGGTTGCCAGCAGGTTGGCGGCTCGAAAACCCGTCGGCCCACCAGTGCACGTCTGCCCCAACGTGGCGTCAATTTGGGAGCCTTCGCCACAGGGGCCGGCGGTCCATCAAATCAGAGCATCGAATCACGTCAGACGACAAAGCTGCAAGTCGTTGGTCCCAGGACAGACTGGAGTCCGAAGCGGCTGGCCCGGAGTAGTGTTGTTCCAACTCCCCACGGCTTCCACGATTTCCATGCTTTCCAGGAGATTCGCTGCAGTACCACGGATTCTCGCACACCTTCCGGATGAGTTCGACAAACAGTAGCACAACGCCAGCCCAAGTACGGCAGCCGACCGGTAGGTTCCTTTGCCGGTCCTCCTCCGACCCGTCCTTTCGTACGGTCGGAAGTTTTGCTCCGATGTCCAGCGATTGTCCCATGGTGTTGGTCGCTCTCCCATGAATTCCAAGATTTTTCACTAGCGGCAAATTCGATCCCTCGAAGTGCATCACCACTCCTACCGCCCCCCGGAGAATCACGCGACCAGCATCCGTCTCAACGAACGCTTGCGTAGCATTCGCGTTGCGATTGCGTGGCACCTGCATTACATACAGATGCGACGTGGACTTTGCTGACGTTTCGAATGGTGTCGCCTCTGACATCTCGACGCATCTCCCCACGACCACTGAGCCCGTCGGTCACATCCAAAGACTCAAAATCGCGACTTGCCAAAACCGCTTCCCTTGATAAGATGAAAGCCGCTCGAACTCTCCGCAGGGATTTCCATCGGGGACTGCCAGTACAAGGCGGCCCTTTCGATGGCGAATTACTTTATCCCGCGTTTTTCTGCTGCTTCAGCTGACGGCGTTCGCGTTGCCAGGGTGCTGACCCGCGTTTCTGACCGCGGTCGACGACTCACTCTGTCGCACACCCAAACCTCACGCCGTCTTTCCGACAGCGCGCGGCCCCGTTCTATCTCGCCGGCGACCGCCTCTCTGACGCAGCGATCGTTAACCTTCTCGAATAATGCTCGGCCACGCGCGCCCCCGACTGCACACGACCAGCGTCGCGTTACCTGTCCCACCCCCACAAATTCTTAGAGAGGTACATATAACATGACCACGTCCACAGGGACGCAACTGGACTCGGCGGCCACGGCCCTGAAGAGCGGCGCAGCCAAGCTTGCTGAAGTCCTTAAACAACACGCCGCGTTGAAAGCGGAACTCGAAACGGCGGCGGCAGACGCCGAAGCAGGCGGCCTTGCCGACTTCGCCGAGGTTTTCCGCGACATGGCGAAGCGGCTCGGGCCGCTGGGCCACGACGAAAACAGGGCGACCGGTTCACCCGGCAAACGACGCGGCCGACCGCCCAAACCGACCGACGATTTAGCGCCAACGTAATCAACCTACCTGCGCCCAGACGCAACCCACAGAAAGGAAAAGCAATGAGAAATCCATTCAGACGTGTTTTCCCACGATTGGTCGGCCCCCGTATGGATCGGCTGCTACGCGAGCCGCCAACCAACTCCAGCTTCCCCCAATGCTTGGCCAACCTGTTGATAGACATCTCAGGGTCGATGTTGGGCCAGTCCATCGACCAAGTCAACCGCGGCGCCGCAGAATTTGTCGAACAGTTGTCCCATGACCCCGTCACGCGCGACACACTGCAGGTGCAACTGGTCACCTTCGGTGACACCGTCAAGGTCCGGCCGTTTGTCCCGATCACCCGATTAACGCCGCCCACGTTTGTTGCATCCGGCTTCACGCCACTGGCTGAAGCAATACTCAAAGCAATTAAACGCACCGAAAAACACTCTGAGTTTCTCGGCACGGCCGCTGAAGTCGACGTACTCAAGCCTCACTATTTCCTGTTTTCTGACGGTATTCCAACAAGCGAACCCCGCCTTTGCCGTAAGGCGGCAGCGGCGATCAAGCGCCGGGAAGATGCGAAGCAGGCGGCGTTCTATGGCTTCGGCGTGAATGATGCCGCCGTCAAAGCGCTGCAGCCCCTCTTCCGGCGCCAAGTCTTTCTGCTCGGCGACCAAGACTTCGTTCAGTTCTTCCGAATCGTCTCGGCATCTGTATTACGGGTCAGTTCATCGTCCGTCTCCGACGACGTCGATCTCAGCCCGCTCATCCACAACATGCTCCAGCTTCCTCAACCCAAGCGACCCGATCCCAAACGTCTCCCCGGGTGGTGAATACGTCAGTTCCTGGTCGACTCGACAATGTCCGGATAATACAGGGGAAGCACAACCATGCTGAGAGTTTACCTCGCCGGGGAGGAGCGAGTTCTCCGCCCCGACCCAGCAATGCCACCCGGTCGCGAGGGAGCCGTCTACCGTGACCCTGTCGACCCGGATTTTGTCATAAAGATACCCCACACACCGGATGACGAATGGCGCGAGAAGCTGGAGGTCATGCTCGCCAAGCCCCTAAACGCACTTGACGTCGCCTGGCCAACCGACAAAGTACTGTCGTCAGATGGCACCACCATTGTCGGCTGTCGACTTCCGTACGCTGCCAACAAGTTCGCAATTTCCGATGTCTACACCAACGATCCGCAGAGCCGTTGGCTGACCGCGGATTATGCATTTCGGCTGCAGGTAGCGACTAATCTCGCGGTCGCCATCGACAGAATCCACAAGCACGGCTGCATGGTCGGCGACATTGCCCCAAAGAACATCCTCGTTGGTAAGGACGGAACTCTTTGCATAATCGACGCGGATTCCTTCCAGGTCACAAACAACAACGGCCAAGTATTTCGGTGCAAGGTCGGTACTCCGGAATATACGCCTAGGGAACTCCACGGATTGCAGTTCAGTGAAGTTGACCGGACCGTACAGCACGACGCGTTCGGCCTTGCGGCGTTTATCTTCCAGTTGCTGGTCGGCCCCGGAACCCACCCTTTCATGGGCCGCTATACCGGCGTCGGGCCAAAGTATTCGCTCATAGAACGCATTGCGCACGGAATTTGGCCGTATGCGCAGAACGGCCACGCCGCGTATGAGCCGCGAACCGACTCGCCACTCGATCTGCTGCACCCGCTTCTCCAGCCTCTCGTCTTTTGTTGCTTCCAACTCGGCCACACAGACCCTGCTGAACGTCCGCTTCCGGAAAAGTGGATTGCGGCGCTGAACAGCGTCCAACAGGACACCGACTTCGTTCGGGTCACGGCGCCTCGCCTTGAAGCGGCTTCCCAGTTGCGACACCGAAAGACACTCCTCGCTGCTAACGCGGCCCCGGCTCAGCGGCCCCGCGCAGGTGGGATCGTCTCTATGGCAACGGCTGCTCTCCGTCGGCCCTGGATCTGGAAGACGGTGCTTGCCAGTGCAACCTGCATGCTCTTGCTAGCAATGGGAATCGGCATTTATTGCGCAATGCCGGACGGTCCCCGAATCCCCTTCGCGGGAAAATCCAAGCACCCGCTTCCAACTCCAACTTTCTATGGCGTCTCTTCCGCAACACACCCGACCAACCGGCGTGAACCTCGCAGTGAGTCCGGCCTACTGCAAACCCCGGCGTTCTACCGGGAGATCGCCGCCCCCTATCGTTAACCGGAGGAAATCGCATGTTTCGTTTAATGTATTTGGCCGCCGTCTTAACCGTCGTCTCAATTTGTGGCTGCGTGACCGTTAAAAACGACGACCCCACGCCACCAGAAGTAAACAGCGTGCCCGAAATCCGCCAGGCACGAGAGACCAAAGACACTCTGCAACGCGAAGCCCGCGAGCTGAAAGAAATTGGCGATGGTCTTGACGCAATCACGAGCAGGATTTCAGAGCATCGCATTGCAGTTGGATCCGGGTCAGTTGATACCGTCATCAAGGCGTTGATCCAGACCACCTCCGCACTGCGTCAGTCTGCCCAGGACATCTTGGAGAGAGGGCCTCAGTACATCGCTAAGATCGATACTTTCGCGGGCACCCTAAACTCTGCCCCGGCAGTATTTGCACAAGCCGCCGCTCTGTTTCGGACTTACGCAGACCAGGAACCATACGCGGAGGTGGCGGACGATTATCGCCAAGTCGCCACGATGTTCGACAACCTGGCAAGTCGCACTCAAAACTCCAGCGGGACCGTCCAAAAACGATACGACCGCGAAAAGCTCCTGCAGACGCTTCAGTTCATTAAGCATCAGGAGCGATTTCTTTCCCGTCTCGAGGCCGCTCTTTACGCCCAAGATTTTGCACTCTCCGAGATCGAATCCCTAATTCGAGATATTGACGCTCATGCGAGGAAATTCGAGGAACTCCGGTCGCAAATCCGCGATCTGAACGCTGCGTTTCGCAACGTTGAGGCAGTCGCTGCGACGCAACGTCTGAGCCCCGAACCGCGTCCGGCCGATGTTCCCTCGCAGACTCACGAGCCGTCCAAGGTCGACGATAATCCCCCAGCAGAAAAACCTGCCGTAGCGCCGGTCTCTTACGTGCCGCCACGGGCCCTGGTGTTACCTGTCCGCGACTTCAACAAACCTGCGCCAGCCGCCAGCGGGGCTTTTCGTTGGGAACCTGCGGTCGGTGACATTACTCGACAAGTTGCTGTGAACTGCGACAGAGAAGCAACGGAAATCCCCACTATATTGCGGAAGGTGACATATCCCCGTCCAGCTCGCCAACTGACGCAGGAGGAGCTAACCATTCCGCCAGAATTGGAGGAAATTGGGCGCAGAGCTGCAGCGGCTGCGAGGGGTTGCAGATGAATAGAGTACCAAAAACCGCGACCTATTGGCAGGGGTTTGTGTAATGCTACCGCGATGACCGACGCAGCGGCTGTGAAACGGAAGCCGACCATACGATCGGAACCATAGCCAGAAATCCGACGTTCATTTCCCTGACAATGCCTAAGGCCGAAGAAAGGGTCCAATGACACCTGATTGCAGTAGCCTGCAGCAAATAGAGGCAAGGGCAGCTGGCCTTGCGATTTGCTAAGTAAACAGAGGAGGAAAGTAAAATGGCAAACGACAATACGGAAAGGAAGGGAGACGCCCCAGCGTTCGACCGACGGCTGAAAGACGTGCGGGTAGCTTGCTGGCGGAATGAATCGTCTGAGGGCCGCGTGTGGTGGCATGTAACGCTGTCCAGAAGCTACCGCAAGGGCGAGGAGATGCACGAGGCTCCGGGCAGTCTGAACGGCCTGCCGGATATCGCTTTGGCCATCGCCGGCCTTGAGGCAGTAAAGCAGTTCATCGAGCAGCAGGTGACAGCCTGAGCCCGGGCGCCGCCAGACGGCGCCCGCGGCCGAAGGGTTCTGGGATCGATCCGGTCCCGGCACCCCCGGCCCGGACCGCCGCCTGGCCCCGCCCGGACGCCCACCATCGACGCAGTCGACCCTGGTTCTTTTCAGAAGAGGACGCCATGACAACCACCGACGCACCGACCACGCAGAGTGACGGCAGCCCCAGCACCCCCGGCATTTTCCCCGCACGTCGCCAGAGCGTACTGCTCCCGCCCCTGCCGAAAACAGCCAGCCCAGTGCCTTCCCTCACGAGCATCCATGCCGTAGATGGACGAGGCCCCTACGGAGATTCCCGTTACCGGGGCAACTGCTCCGGCCTCCTGATTCGTGACCTGCTCAAGTACTACCAGCCTAGCCGAGTACTGGACCCGATGGCTGGTGGCGGAACATGCCGCGACGTGTGCCGCGAACTAGGCATTACCTGCCGGAGCTTTGACCTCCACGCTGGCTTCGATGCTCAGGACGAAAAGTGGTATCAGGGGCTCGGAGAATTCGACTTCATTTGGCTTCACCCACCGTATTGGAAAATGATTTGCTACGGCGATGACCCACGTTGTCTCTCCAATGCCCCGACCCTTGTCGATTTTCAACGACGGCTGCGCCGCGTCATTCGGAACTGCCATTCTGTGCTCGCACAATGCGGTCATCTGGCGATTCTCATGGGTGACGGAAAGCACGAAGGCGAGTATCTCGGCCTTCCTTTCCGCACCCTGTGGTTGGCATTCCTTGAAAACCTTTGGCTTGCCGCCCCTGAAATTGTCCGTTTCCAGCACGGAGCCACTTCCTCAACAAAGGAATACTCGACCAGCTTTATTCCACGACTGCATGACATCTGTCTCGTGCTGAAAACGCACAGACACATTTCGAGTTCGCTCCGCCGCCCACCATCGAAGGAGAATCAGAAATGTCATCCCCCAGCGACAAACGCCACCGCCAACAAGTAACCCGCCACTCGGAAACGTCTGCCATCGTCGGCCGGCAGCCGCCGCCGGACCTTTGCCCCTTCTGCGGCGATGTGCTTACCACAGTTGACGCATGCGTCGGTGATGAATTTCAGAGTGATACGCTGAAGTGCGAACCGTGCGGGGAATGTCAGTTACACGTCCGCCACGGGCGAAGAACCGTCCTGATACACCTCCAAGAGTTCTTGGAACGTCGCGGCGGCGTACCTGAGCAACGGCCGTTACACGAACGCAAAATGGCGGAGACACTGGTCACGGCGATGCTCTCTGATGACTGACCACGAGCAGCCGCGACTGCAGCGGAAGCTCACAACCAAACCACAGCTCGACCTGTAGTCAACCCCGCAGCGAAAGATACCGTCGACGCAAACCGGGGCTCGGCCCGGCACGTCCGGTCCGGCCACCGCCGCGCCCCACGCAGCCGGCACGCCTACGGCCGCCGCACGGCGCGGCCGGCCACCGGGCAAAGGTTCGCCCACAGCCAAGCCCAAAGAGAAGGTCACGCTTCGGATCACCAGCACGTTGGTGGCCTCATACCGGGACTGGTCCTGGGAGGCCCGCTCGCAGCTAAGCCAACTCGTCGAGCAAGCCCTTGCCGACTACCACGACCGCCAGCGTGCCCGGCGGCGAGCCAGCCCGTAGGTCACGCCGCAGCACATCCAGGCCATAACAGCGATCAAATCAATTAAAGGAGGCACCTATGTCAGAAAATGCCAAGCCCGTCTACCGACTTCGCTACGGCAACGTCGTCGCCGCCGTCTGGCTGAACAACAGCAACGCCGGGTATTTCTACAACTCCACATTCGAAAAACTGTACACGCTGGAGGACGGAAAGTGGGCCGATTCGTCGTCTTTCGACGACCGCGACCTGCCCAATCTCGCGAAGGCCGCGGCCGACGTACACACCTGGATTTACCAGCAAAAAGCCCAGGCAGTGACCGTCAACGGCAAGGACGCCGCTTAGCCAGGCACCGGCCGCGAAACCGCACGACCACGCGCAATCGCGGCCGGTAAAACACCGTCACAAAAAGTTTGATTAGCCCCCGGGACCGTGTTACCATCGGCCGTGGTTGCCAAGCCGTTCAAAGAAACCATGCTCGTCCCTCGCGGTCCCACGCGGGCCGCTGCAACGCCGTCGAGCCGTCATTCGTCGCCGACAGTTGCGGGACCATCCGCACGGGCCCCTCCTTCCCGCCGGGGCCTCCAGCCGAGCGGCGCATGGTAGAGTTCCCCTACCGCTCGGCGCCTGCAGCCTCCCAGCGTGCAGAACTCAAGACATCGCAACCGCTCCAGTGCGCATCGCATTGCCTTGGCTTCTGCCGGTAGACCTACAAACGACGCCATTGCCTTCAGCAAGTCAGCCGGCGGTCTGCACTTAGAAGTCGAATTCGAGTAAAATGTCCCAGCGGGCTATCCCTGTGAACCACGGCCACACGACGAAGGGCGGCGGTGGTTGTTCGACGGAAATACCATTCGAACTGGACGTACATCTCCAACGGTTACTGACAAACTCCTCCGCAACGGACGCTTGGCGAGTGAACCGAGGCGCGACCATGAACCGCCATGTCTGGACACCCGACGATTTCTTTTGCACGGCTCAGACTCTGCGCGAGACCGACCTACGTCAGCCGATCACGGAGCACTTGGATTCTGCAGGATTCATGCAGCAGCTCGGTGTGCAACCTCCAAACGCAACATGCATGTTCTGGGCCGGAACAGCCCGACAGATCCGGGAAAGCTTCACATCGCTCATCCTAAGGCAACTTAACGATGAAATACTCCACTACATGGACAACAAGCTCTGGACCGACTCCCAGGCGCAAGCCGTAAAACGCATCGGCATTGATTCGTTCCTTGGGCCAGCTCTCGACACGCCCGCCGCAGTCTGGGCCTTCGCTCTTGTCTGGCGAAACCGGTGGATTGCCAAGCTAAGCGGTGGTGATTTCGAAGACACAAATGAACCAGATGCTCTTCGTTACTCGGACTTTCAAACCAACGACACGTTGCTTCTTCGATGTGCTCCAGCTGGCAGAGCTGAGATCGCCATTGTGGGTCCAAGTCACCGTCCAATCCGACGTTCCCAAGATCGCCCCGACCTTGTCTGGCTCCATCCAGCAGGCGCGCCCGTAGACGAATTGACGTTTCGGAATATCCGCCATTCTGCAAGAACGTGGAAGCACGGATCTCCCCTGAGCAGCCGCTATGTAGAACAACTGGGACCGATACTCTCTGACGACCTTTCCTTTCGATCCGTGGACCCAGATGTCCTTCCTTCGATGGTGCCGCGGATGTATTCGGTTTGCTCGGAGGGACAGGACTACCGTTTAGAGCCGTACAAGCGTTCCCCTGAAGGCAGTCAGCACGAGCCAATCTCGCAATTGCCAATCACGACCAAACGATGCGTCGACACTGCGGGCATTCTCGACGCTTATCTGCTAAAGTTCCAGCGGTTTACACGGGCTACGGGATATCAGAACGAACCCATGATCCTGCTCGAAGAAATCTGCATCACGCTCGACCGCAGCGAGGGAAAAGTGATTTCGCTGACGGCAGAGAGCGACGTGTTCCTGCAACAGATCGTTGAAATACGGGACAACCCGGACACGCATTTCTTGGGAAGATGGCTGACCAAGTACTGCAAAAAGAAAGCTCGCTAGTCCCATGAGATCCATAACAAAGCGACCCGACTCTGTCCACCCAGACACGGATCTGCTCGGACCAGTTCGGCAAATTGAGTTCCCGATGAGTTCGCTGCTGTGGCCCCGAGTGGAGTTGTGGCGAGGCCGCGACCGAAGCGTTGTCGAGTTCAAAGCGCGGCGAAGTCGCGAGGAAGCAACATTCCTGGTAAATGCGTTTGCTTACGCTGCGAAAGCTGGTGCAATCAATCTTGATTGGCAAGACGAGCCCGGCGATCAGGCCGGTATGCCGGCTGTTGCCAGCGATTGCCTTGCTCAGTTGTCCGAGCGCGATCGGGGTCTTAAGCTCTGCCTTGATCGCATCGTGACAGGCGCACCAATCCTGCAAGAACGCTGGCGTGAGTTTCTCCCGGAACGTCAAACGCATATCGGTTACGTGTTTGGCGACTTCAAGAGGGGGGGGTACGACACCGAATCTTTGGCAAATGTATTGAGTCAGTACGAGAAGCATCATGGCATGATACCTGCCGATGGCTTCCGCTGGCCCCCGGAGGAACACCCCTCTGCATTGTTGACAAATGCTGATCAAAAGTGGTATTTTTGGGGCGTGGAGCCAGAAAGCCGACGGCAGGAATATAGTCCAACCTTCAGTGACCTTACCGCCCCTCACTTAGCTCTCACCCACGATGGTGTCAGTGCTCTGGTCGACGCAGTCGTTCGGCAATTCAGCGTGTCCTTGGAGACGATCCGGAACTCCGAACTGCCTACTGAGGAGAAGGAACGACTCCTGAAAACGCTGGCTGGCATCCCTGAGAAGACGGCTTCCGTCTTCCTGGAAAAGTTCCGCCCGTCCTCCGAGGACGCCAACTTGAAGCTCCTGACAGCCCACGAAGCGGCGTCACTGCGAGGGGAGAGCAAGACGCTTGTCGTCAACTATGCCAATCAAGGCAGGATAGGTTTTCGACTTGGTGGCCGAGAATTCTACTTCTTCCAGGGGGAAATCCAGTCGTTTCAGCCCCCGCCGCCTGGTCGGCCACCGAAACGGTAGTCAATCCCAAAAAATCTGCGAATACACCCATTGACTTAATTATTGTCAGTGACAATAATTAAGTCAGATGGGTTCGCGGAATCGTGAGCGTCTGTCCGCGACCCCACTTCGACCATCGTCTATTGCATCCGAGGGCGAATGGTTCGGGGCCCGACCAACCACAACAAACCGATCCGTTCTCCAGCAGAGAGCTGTCGAACCACGTGATTGGCGCCTCACCTCCACCGCCCTCGCCCTGACGACCGTCAATGCACGCAGACTCCACATGCCCCCAGTCTCGGCTGCAGCGAGGTCGCAGGGCCGGGGCTCAATTCACCGATGGAGCCCATCGGAGAGTTCGAGCCAGAGCTTAGATTGAGCCCCGGCCCTCCGCCCTCGCGTGCAAGGAAATCACTGGACACCGCATCAGCGCGTTCTGACTCTGCCGCAATCAAGGTAATCGCATGAACGAAATTCTCGAAGCCCTAAAACGTATCGAAGCCGTTCTTGACACGCTTGTCAACCACCGTCAACCCCGGGAATGGTACGACACAGAGGCCGCTGCGGAATTCCTTAGCAGATCGACGTACACCGTGCGCAAACACTGTTGCCACGGCAGAATCCTGGCCGAGAAGCGACCCTGCGGTCGTGGCAAATCGAAGGAATGGATGATCAGCCACGGGGAGCTGCTGCGAATCCAGGCGGAGGGCCTTCGGCCCGCCTCCCGGCCCGCGCGACCCAGATGAAAAGTCACGAATCGCCGAGAGTCGAGAAACTCCGATGATGCTCAAAATCAGTGAAGTCGCCGAACGGCTCAACGTCTCGGAGAGCCTTGTTTACGCACTGGTGGAGGCCGGCCGACTTTCGTGCCATCGCATTGGAGTCGGCAGGGGCACGATCCGCGTCTCGACCGAGGACCTCGACGCCTTCCTGGCGACCTGCCGTGACGAAAAGGCCGAGCGCTCCCGGCCGCCTGCCCGTCCTCGCCTCAGGCACATCAAGATCTAACCTGGAGACATCGCATGATTGCCAAATCGTCAACACTGCCGGAGGCGCCGGTTGCTTCCGAACCGAAATTGAGTCCCAACGCATGTACCGTTCTGGAACATCGTTATTTGATGCGCGACGACGGCGGACAGGTCGTTGAGACGCCGGCCCACTTGTTACGGCGAGTTGCCAAGGCCGTCACCGACCCAGAAGACCGTTGGGCATTGCCAGGTTCCGAGCGTGAGCGACTTGAGAATGAGTTTTACCGGATCATGGCGACCCGTCAGTTCTTGCCGAATTCGCCCACCCTCATGAATGCTGGCAGACGCCTCGGCATGCTGTCCGCGTGCTTCGTGCTGCCGCTGGAAGACTCGATCCCGGAAATCATGGAAACCGCCAGGCAGATCGCCCTAGTGCAACGCGCCGGCGGGGGGACGGGCATCGACCTTTCCCGATTGCGACCCCGAGGCTCGATAGTGCGCTCCTCGGGCGGGACCACGGCCGGCCCCCTCTCCTTCCTCAAAATGCTTTCGGGCGTCACCGATGCCATCCAGCAGGGGGCGTTCCGCCGCGGGGCCAACATGGGCGTAATGCGTGTGGACCATCCCGATATCGTGGCGTTTATTGACCTCAAGTCCGACTTAGCTCAGGTCACGAACTTCAACCTGTCCGTCGCCATGACCGACGCTTTCATGGAGTCCCTCAGGAACGAGCCCTACCGGTGCCACGTGGTTGTCAATCCGCACACCGGCCAAAAGGGCGCGATTACCAAGGAAACGGGCGCTGCGGAGTACGGACCTCAACCAGCATCCGACACGAACCGGTACTTTACCGTGCGTGACCTCTGGAATCGCATCCTGGAACGCTCCTGGCGGTCAGGCGACCCCGGTCTGATCTTCATCGACGAGGTCAATCGTCACAATCCCACACCCCACATGGGCGCGATCAGTGCCACGAATCCATGCGGCGAGCAACCACTGTTGCCCTTCGAAGCCTGTAACCTTGGCTCCGTCAACCTGGCGACGCACATCAAGCAGACCTCCGTTGAAATCGGTGCCGACCGAATCGATTGGCTTGGCCTTCGACAAACCGTCGAACTTGCTGTCCGCTTTCTCGACAACGTGGTGGAAGCCAACAAGTATCCGACCAAGGAAATCGAGGAGGCAACCCGAGCCACCCGCAAAATCGGTCTGGGAGTGATGGGGTTCGCCGACCTCTTGTTCCAGCTGGGCTTTCCGTACGACTCGGAACAGGCCATTGAGTTGGCCGAGCGGATCGGCGCCTTTGTCCAAGAAGTCGCCGGGGCTGCCAGTCAGGACCTGGCGCAAAGCCGCGGCCCCTTTCCGGCATGGAAGGGCAGCGTGTGGGACACCGAACACGACGCTCGACCGATGCGCAATGCCCAGGTTACGACGATCGCGCCGACCGGCACGATCTCGATCATCGCCGGTTGCTCGTCTGGCATCGAACCCGTGTTCTCGCTTGCTTTCACCCGGCAAGTTTTGGACGGCAAGCAGCTCATCGAAGTCAATCCAGTTTTCGAAGCATCGCTCCGCAACCAATTAACCGACGAGAAGAAGATCGAGCAGATTATTGCCCACGCGGCCGCACACGGGTCGATTCAAGGCTTTGCCGGTCTACCCCAACAGTTCAAGGCGGTCTTTCGCACGGCCCGAGACGTAACTCCCGAATGGCACGTCCACATGCAGGCCGCCTGGCAGCGGCACACGGATGCCGCCGTGAGCAAGACAATCAATTTGTCAGCGGATACTTCGGTTCAGGACGTGGAAAAAGCCTACCTCCTGGCGTACGAGCTCAAGTGCAAGGGCATCACCGTCTACCGCGACGGCGCCCGACCGCTTCAACCCATGGCACTCTCCACCAGCCAAGCCAGTCACCAACCGGCGGCGTCCAAAGTCTGGCCGGCTCGCCCTGCGAAACTTCCGGAACTGATCCCTTCGATTCGGCTGCGCCAGCCCACGCCGTTTGGCAACATGCACTTGCACATCAGCATCGACCCCGAGACGGGACATGAACGGGAAGTCTTCGCCCAGCTGGGCAAGGGCGGCGACCTGGCCAACTCCGATTTGGAGGCCATCTGCCGATTGGTGTCCCTGCTGCTCCGCCTGGACGGTGATATCCAGATGGTCATCGACCAGCTCGACGGGATCGGTTCCAGCTTGTCCGTTCCGTCCAAGAATGGCCGGATCAAGTCGCTGGGCGACGGACTCGCCCAGGCACTGCGGAAATACATCGCGGCAAAGGACCACGAAGGCCTCGAAGCCCTGCTCTCCGGACGCGTAACAACGCTATGCCTGTCAGAAGGCCCTGCCCCTTTGGCGGTGGAGAATCACCAGGAGACCCTGTTCAAGATCAAATGCCCCGACTGCGATTCGGCGGGGACCCTTGCCTTCGAGGAAGGCTGTCTGAAATGCCACGCGTGCGGCTATTCGATGTGTTGATGGTTGGTCTGGCCGCTCAGCGAGCTGCCATGACAGCATGCCAACCGCCCTTTGTTGTGGGAAACTCCGATGAAAAAGCTGCGGCAGACAACTCGGCAGTTCTAAGCGAGCAAGGAAAGACGAGCACGAGAACCGCAGCCCGGAAAAGCAAGCTCTTCTCGGCCCCGACTCAAGCACCTGAAACTGTAGCTGCGTGTTGCAGGCCGCCGACGGACGGGCGACTCTTTCATTTCTTGGCCGCCTTCTCCGCCTGGCTCTTCAGGAAGGCGTGGTTCTTGTAGATGTGGCTGTAGTGTCGCGAAATCATTCCGGTGTCAACATGCCCGACGAGTTCCGCGAGAGACACGGGATCCACGCCGTTCTGCAGCGCGTCCGTGATGTACACGTGCCGGATCACCGTCGAGCACAGATCGGGAATGCCCAGCTTCTTCTTGAACTTGCGAAACCGGCAGCGGATCGAGTTTCGCGTCCATGGTTCTCCGACACGATTGCGGAAGATCGGTCCCGTCGGATTGGTCTTGGCTAGACGCTCGATGATCTCCCTGGCCGCGTCCGTCAAGTAGATGACCCGCGCCCGGCGTTTTCCCTTTGCTTCGGACGGCGGGAAGATGACCATCCCCTCGCGGTAGTGCTTTGCCTCGATGACGCGGATCTCCTGCGGACGACAGCCCGACTCCCGCATGAACGCAAGGAAGTCGCGCTCGTGGTCGTCGGTTGCAAGTGCGACCATCTGCTGCCATTGCTCCGGCGTGACATACACCTCCCGCCGGGTCTGCCGTGGTTTTTCGACCGAGGCGACTGGGCTCTTCAGAAGATAACCTTCGCGCACGGCCCAGTTGCAGGTCCGTTGCACGGATCGGATCGCCGCCCGAACCGTATTGTCGGCCTGGTCTCTGTAGTTTTTCGCCACCCACTCCGTGACGTGGTGCGGTTCGAGCTGGACGGCCTTGAGCTTCGGCCCGATGTGCTCCGCAAAGGACTGGAGGTAGTTCCGATACCAGTCGTAGGTCGCTTTACTGCGGAACCGCTCGACCCAGTCCAGGTACGCATCGATCAGCACGACGAGCGGCTTCGACGCGGACGGGGGATTCTTCTTCATCCCCTCCCAGATCTCGTACGCCTCGTCCTTGTCCTCGGACAGGCGTACCTGGGTTTTCCCCTGCCAGACGTAGTACGCCTGGCATTTCTTTACGTAGAAAGGTTTCCTCACGACGGTTTCCCTCCCAGGATTTTGGTGGAATTCCTGGTGGAATTCTTGCGGGAAATCGTCGTAAGTCAAGTCGGGGTGGGGAGATTCGAACTCCCGACCTCTTGCACCCCAAGCAAGCGCGCTAATCCAGGCTGCGCTACACCCCGAGTGCCAGTCGCCCGAGGTTTTCCTGGAGTCTCGTTCCCTTCGGGGTCATGGCCAAGCGGGAGTATCGCAGATTTCTGGTTCGCTTTCAACGGGCGTTCTGCAGAGGAAGAGGAATCTTCGGTTTCCGAGAGCACACCGGACCGGAAACCCGATTGCGGCGGACAAGCGGGGTTTCCGGTGGTTCAAGACGGTTTCCGGCGTCAGTTTAGAGGCCAGGCAAGCCAGACGTCGAGGGCTGCACGACGCAGCGTGGCGGCGGTCCAGGTGCTGGTGTCCGGGAGCGGGGCCGAACTGTCGGGACAGGCGACGAAGAGACTCAGTTCCTGAGCGCCTCCGGCCGGGAGTGCGATCCGGTACTCCAGCTTGCCCGGCGGGTAGACGGACTGGTCGTTTTCGCCGCCGGCGTCGACGTAACGGGCGGCCGAGGGACTGAGGTCGCCGGAGAGCAAGCGTTCGAGGTTCGGCGATTCGCCCGCGGGGAAGATCCAGATCGCGTTGAGGATCGGATTGCGGTCCCTGGCGCCTGGCGCCGCGCGGACGACGACTTCCAGCTTGCCGTCGCCGTTCTCGTCGCGGGCGGCAAAGAGCAGCGTGCCGGGCTGGTGCTGACCCCACTTGCCAACCGGGTCCACGGTTTGTGCGGCGGCACCTTCCACGCGGCAGGACAGGGGCCGCTGGCCGGCTTCGGCCCAGTGGCTTTCGCACCAGCCGAGCACGACGGTCGCGGCGTTCTTGGGTTCGACCGCAAAGCGATACACGATCGGGACGCCTCCCATCCCCGCGCGAATGTTGCGGAAAGCCGGATCGCACTTGACGGCCGGTTTGGCCCAGCCTGGCAGCGAGGTCGCTTCGTCGCAATAGCCCCAGTCCCGCAAGGGGCGATTGGCGCGCGACTCGTCGGGAAGCGTCAGCACGACGCGGCCGCCCAACCGCACGGTGCGCAGGCCGATCGCGGCGCGGGCGGGGAGGTCCAGCCCCAGCATGACCTCGGCGGGCCGGCCGCGAGCCTCTTCCACGCGGACCGTCAACACGTCCACGCCCGAAGGAAAAGCCGGGGCGCGAAAGGCGGTGTGAATGAGCCGGACCGCACCGCGATTCGTAGCGGCTCGCGCGGCAGGGATGACGCCATCCAGCTTGACGGCCTGCAGCACCGTGGGACCACCGACAACGCCTTCACCGCGGAGCGTCACGCCCAGCGAACCCCAGTCCTCGACCAACCGGCCCTCCGCGTCCAGCGTCGAGGGCGGAAAGCCGGGTGAGTGGATCGGGATGGGTTCCGCTGCCGGCACAAGCATGGGACTGAACGAAATCGCCAGACAGGCCAAGATCCGATACCTCATGTCTGGGCTCCTTCCGCAAAGGTCGACAGCTGGGGCGAATGGACGTGCTTGATGCCGTACAGTTCGCAGAAGCCCTGCAGAACGCGGCGATGGTTGCCGAGCACGACGACCTGATGGAAGCCCTTCACGTCGCGGCAGTCTTCGATGTTGTCCATCGCGATTTCCACGGACGTACGGCAACCGCCCGCCGGCGGAGTCTGCACGTTGCTGACCACCTTCCCGGTGTCGATGATCATCTCGTTGGGACTGGTGAAACGCACCAGCGTCACGGGCTCGCCGACGGGCCAGAGGATCTGCATGGCCACGCCCAGCGACGATTCCGAGTGGTCGCGCAGGATGTAGGGGGCCGCCGGCTGGTCGAATCCGGCGATCCGCGTGCCGCTGGTGCAATGGGCCGCGATCAGCAGGTTCTTGACGGTTTCCGGCACCGGGTCGTTCATGTAGCCCGGCCGATCGAGCAGGTAGCTGGTCATCATCAGGGAGACGGCCCCGAACAAGTCGGCTTCGCAACCGGCGGTGAGGCCCTGGTCCTGGAGCAATGTCCAGCCGCCGCAGGGTGGCGTCGGCACCAGTTTCGCGCTGACCATGCCGAGGCAATCCATGCTGATGGCGCACGCCTTCTCGGCCGCCATCAGCCGCTTGGCGGTCACGTACGCGCGCATGCTGTTGACGGTGTCCGTCTCGTCCGGCTCGACGATCTTCTGGGCCTTCTTCCGCAAGTCGCTGGCCAGATCCTTCACTTCGTCGGTGGACGGCTGCTTGTCGAACTCCAGGTTAAACGTGTCGCGCGGGATGGCGCGGACCTTAATTCCCAGCCGGTCCATCACGGTCTCGTTGGAGTCTTTGCCTCGGATCCACAGGACGCGGGTTTCCTCGAACATCCGCTTGGCCTTGACCATCTTCAGACCGGCTTCGACGGCGGACCATTCCAACGAGGAGACAATGTGGACGCCGGGCAGGCGTGCTGCGCGGCCGACATGGCCGGTGAAAGCTGTGCCCACCGGCGCAAAGACGATCAGGGGCGTCTGCGTGTCCTTCTGGACCCGTTCGATCCACTTCCAGCATTGCATGTGTTGGAGCGCGACCAGCAGGGCGTGCGGCTTCTGGTCCTTGACCTTTGCGATCCAGGCATCGAGGCCGGCTTCATCGCTGACGGGCTTGGCCTCCCAGTTCATTTGCACCCCGACGCGCGACACGGATTGGTCGAGCGATGCGCGATATTCCTTCTGATGTTTGTCCAGGTCGTACGTGGTGCCCGGCCAGCCGAGCCAGTAGGGCCGTGGCTGTTCCAGGAACGTGCCGCAGATGCGAACCTCCGGCTTGGGCCGCAAGCCGGCAGCGTCCACAAAGTCGGTCGGGGCCGGAGCCGCCGAGTCCTGACCCAAGGCGCACAGAGAAAGCGAACTTGACAAGGCGCCGGCTCCGAGCGTGGTTCCGGACAGCATTTGCAGGCACTGGCGGCGAGTGAGACAGCAAGAGCAGTGATTGGGTTGCGGCGACATAGGCAATTCTCCTTTGGACCAAGGCGAGGCGATTGGTGGCTGCGCACGCACCTTATTGGACCAGCCGGCTTGGAGCGTTGCAAGTCGAGTGCCGCCCGACGCTGCCGCGGCCAGGGTTTTCCACTTCGGCAGCCACGTCGCAAACCGGCCCCGCTCGAAGCGTCCGGGCTAACTCGCGGTCCACCCGGCGTGGCTCGGCTTTCGCGAACGATGCTTGCCCGCTGCGCGGCACGCCGGCGCCGGGCGGCAGCGACCGTCCGTAGCGGTCAGGTCGGGGTTTTCAAACTTTGCCACGTACCCTACAATCTGCCCCTGACGGTGGCCTGCGTCTGGCGACGTTGGACGCCGGAGAACTTGTTTTTGGCAGAAGTTGCATCGTCAAGTCGCCGGGGGATTACGTATCACGCTCGAAAGGAGTCTGGCCATGCGAAATCTGTTTGCGTTCGTGCTGCTGGGGGCTGCTGTTTCTTTCGGCTGGGGGCTCGCGCCCAGTGAGCTTTGGGCGCAAGAGCAACCGGCCACCGGGGACATGGACGTGAGTTTCGACATCGAGGGAGCGGACTTCGACGTGGAAGCTCAGCGGGAGGCCGCCGCGCAAGAGGGTCTACCGCCCGGCGTCGTCATCGCAGCGTTACTGGTCGTGTTAGCGGTGGGCTTGGCGGTTATCCTGCTGTGGAAGGCGATCGCCAGACGCAAATCAACTGCGGAATCGCAGGGTACCTCTCGACCGCCGAGCGATTCCCAAGCGTAAGCGGGGCAGATTCTCGGTCCAGGACGAGACGCTCGACGCGCGGGCTGGGAGTGCTTCTGTGTGCGGGATTACCGGCGCAATCTGGACAGATCCTCGCTTGGCGATCGACCAGCGGGTGCTGCAGCGCATGACGGACGTACTGCGGCATCGCGGTCCGGACGATGACGGCTTTCATTGTTGCCAGCAGCGTTGGGAGCCGCCGCAGGGCACGCTGCCAGGGGTGGCGTTCGGATTCCGCCGCCTGTCGATCATCGACGTTGCGGGCGGGCATCAGCCGATGTCGAACGAAGACGGCACGGTCTGGATCGTCTTCAACGGCGAGATCTACAACTTTCCGGAGTTGCGTCGTCGGCTGGAGGGCCGCAGTCATCGCTTCGCCACCCGGAGCGACACCGAAACGATCGTCCACCTGTACGAGGACGAAGGCGTCGAGTGCTTTCAGCACTTGAACGGGATGTTCGCGGTCGCGGTGTGGGACGCCGGTCGGCGGCAGTTGGTGCTGGCCCGCGATCGGTTAGGCAAGAAGCCGCTGGTCTACCGTCACGAGCGGGGCCGGCTGTCGTTTGCCAGCGAGTTGAAGAGTCTGCTCGAAATCCCGGGCGTGCCGCGCGACGTGGATCCCAGCGCTTTGGATGAGTATCTCACGTACCAGTACGTGCCGCATCCCAAGACGATTTTCCGCGGCCTGTGCAAAGTCCCGCCTGGCCACTACGCCGTTTACCGGGACGACCAGGTGCAAGTGCGGCCGTATTGGGAGCCGGACTTCAACGCCGAGGTGCGGATCAGCGAAGCCGAGGCGATCGAGCGATTGCGGGAAACGCTGGAATCATCGGTGGTGATGCGGTTGCAGAGCGAGGTGCCGTTGGGCGCCTTTTTGTCCGGCGGCGTTGATTCGTCGCTGATCGTGGCGCTCGCCCAGCGGAATACCAACCGCCCCTTGCGGACCTTTTCCATCGGCTTTCCGATCGCCGAATACGACGAGACGCGTTATGCGCGGATGGTCGCGAAGCATCTGGGGACGGAGCATCACGAATTTCAGGTCACCCCCGACGGCGTGCAGATTCTGCCGCAACTGGTCTGGCACTACGACGAACCGTTTGCCGACAGTTCGGCGATTCCGACCTGGTACGTGTCCCAGTTGACTCGTCAGCACGTCACGGTCGCGCTCAGCGGCGACGGCGGCGACGAGTTGTTCGCTGGCTATCCGCGTTATCGGGCTGTGGACTTGGCCGCCCGGTTCGATCGCCTGTGGCCTTTGCGGGCGGTGTTCGGGGCGGCGTTCTGGCAGCGGCTGCCTTCGTCATCGCGGCAGAAGTCCACCCTGCGGCGGATCAAACGTTTTTGCGAGGTGCTCCGGACACCGCCGCACCGCCGCTACTTGGACTGGGTGGGGATTTTCAACGAAGCGGGCCGGGCGGGCCTGTATCGGGACGAGTTTTTGGCGGCTCTGTCCGATGCCGATCCGGCGCTGTTTTTGCAGGCGGCGTTGCAGCGGGCCTCGGCGCGCGATCCGGTCACCGCCTTTTCGCTGGCCGATCTGGTGACCTACCTGCCCTGCGATCTGATGACCAAGGTCGACATCGCCTCGATGGCCCATTCGCTGGAATGCCGCCAGCCGTTCCTGGACTATCGGCTTGTGGAACTGGCCGCGTCGTTTCCGGCAGCCTGGAAATTCCGTCGGGGGCACGGCAAGCGGATCTTGCGGCGAGCGTTTGGCGATCTGCTGCCCTGCGAGGTGTGGACGCGGCGCAAGATGGGCTTTGGCGTGCCCTTGGACCACTGGTTCCGCGACGAGTTGCGGCCGTTGACCCACGACGTGCTGCTGAATGCATCGGCCCGTTGTCACGAGTACTTTCGCCCCGACGTCATTCGTCGCATGGTCGAGGACCACGAACTGGGCCGCTTCAATCACTGCTATCGGTTGTGGACGCTGCTGATGCTCGAACTGTGGCTGCAACGTTGGGGTGGTGCTTGACTTGCGTCTGACCGTGGTGTAAACGTGAGGCGGGATGCGACTTGCCGACGGAGCCGAACGTTCCCGTCTCGCGGCCCGTCATTCCCGACTCGTCTCTTACCTCGTTGGAGACCGAAGGATGCAAGACACGCTGGTAGTGATTCTGGCAGGCGGGCGAGGGCAGCGACTGGAACCGCTGACCATCGAGCGCGCGAAACCAGCGGTGCCGTTTGGCGGAGCATACCGCATCATCGACTTTACGCTGTCCAACTGTCTGAACAGCGGCTTGCGGCGGGTGATGCTGCTAACTCAGTTCAAAAGCCTCTCGCTGGACCGTCACATCGACTTGGGCTGGCGGCGGTTCTTCTGTTCCGATCTGCATGAGTACATCGACATCGTGCCGCCGCAGCAGCGCGTTCATTCCCTCTGGTACAAGGGCACGGCCGACGCGGTGTACCAGAACATCTACGCCATCGAAAAAGAATACCCGAAACGGATCGTGATCCTGGCGGGAGATCACATCTACAAGATGGATTATCGGGCGATGATCGAGTACCACAAGGACATGAACGCCGTGGCGACTGTCGGCGCCTTGCGAGTCACCAAGGAGTCGGCGCGGCAATTCGGCGTGATGCAAGTCGACGAGGAGAGCCGGGTTGTCGGCTTTGAGGAGAAACCGGACGATCCGCAGACCATCCCCGGCACTTCGAGGCATTGCCTGGCGTCGATGGGCATCTACGTTTTCGATTTCAAGTTTCTGTGCGACAACCTGATCGCCGACGCCAACCGGGAGGACAGCTTGCACGACTTCGGCCGCGACATCATGCCGTCGATCATCCGCGAGCATCGCGTGTTCGCGTTTCCGTTCCGGGACCGGAGCGGCTGCGCTGACGCCTACTGGCGGGACGTGGGCACCGTGGATGCTTATTATGCAGCCAACATGGATCTGGTCGCCGTCCAGCCCGAACTGAATCTGTATGACGATGACTGGCCGATCCGGACGTACGAACGGGTGTTGCCGCCGCCCAAGTTCGTGTTCAGCGGCAGCGACGATTCAGCCCGCCGAGGACATGCCTTGGACAGCATCGTCTGTTCCGGCTGCATCGTTTCCGGCGGCGAGGTCGTGGGCAGCATTCTGGGGCCTTGTGTGCGCATCAACAGCTATGCCTACGTCGAAGGTTCCATCCTGTTCGACAATGTTCGGATCGGCCGGCGGGCGCGGGTTCGGAATGCGATCATCGACAAGGGCGTTCAGATCTCGGAAGGGATGCGCGTCGGCTACGACCGGGAGGAGGACCGGAGAAATCGCCTCACCGTGACGCCGGACGGCATTGTGGTGATCCCGCTCCATTGGCAAGCCTCAGAATCGCCCTCCAAGGCGAGTTGAGTTTCCGCATCCTTGTCTTTTGACTTTCTGTTCGGAATCCTCCCTAATTCGCCGCTGTTCTGGGATTTCTGCGTTCACCTGCCGTCTCGCCTGCGCGCGGCATTTCGATCTGCACCACCCAGTCGGTTAGGTCCCTCGGTTTCCGCTGTTGTCGTTTTGCTGTGGAGGTTCGGTTTGATGAACATCTACGTTGGAAACTTGTCTTTTGACGCCACGGACGACGATCTGCGCACGGCCTTCAGCCAGTACGGCTCCGTGTCCTCCGTGAGCATCATCCGCGACGGGGAAACGGGCCGCTCGCGAGGTTTCGGCTTTGTGGAGATGTCCAACGACGAGGAAGGCAAGATGGCGATCGAGGGCCTCAATCTGCAACGCATCGACGGCCGCGCGGTGACGGTCAACGAGGCTCGGCCTCGCGAGGAGCGGCCGGGGAGCGGCCGGGGCGGACGACGGTACTAGGCCGTCACCGCCAGCTGATCGATGTAGCACGACTCAAACGCCGGATCGAGGTTCAATTCGATCGTTTCCAGGCGGGCGGCGATCTGTTTCATCTCGGCCAGCACGCCGCTGTCCAGGAGCGCCAGGTATGCGCCGGCCAGTGCGGTGTTGCCGACCAGGCTGATTTGTTCCGGGCGGAATCCGGGCAACAAGCCGCAGCAGATCACGTTGTCGATGTTCATGTGGAATCCGAACCCGCCGGCCAGATACAGCATGTTCAAGTCCGCGGGTGTCAAGCCGACGCGGTTCAGCAGGCAGACGATCCCGGCGGCGATGGCCGCTTTGGCCTGCAGCAACCGGGCGACGTCCAACTCCGAGACGTAGATCGGCTTGCCGTCCGCCCCGTCGGCGACCGTGAATTCGCGACCGTGCTTGCCAGCCCGCACCCGCGGATGCGTATCGGCGTCCGGCGCAAAGCGGCCGTTGAGCCGGAGGATGCCGGCGCGTCGGGCTTGGGCGACGAAATCGACGTAGGCAGTCCCGCACACACCGACGGGTGGCACGTTCCCGATCACCTCGATGTCAGGCGCGGTGGAGTCTGGTTCCAAGTGAATGTGGCTGATCGCGCCCCGTCCGGCGCGCATGCCACAGCTTAACCCTGAACCTTCAAACGCCGGCCCGGCGGCCGTGGCGCAACCCAGGAACTGCTCGCCATGCTTCAGCACGATCTCGCCATTGGTGCCGACGTCGACCAACAGACTGGGCTCGCTCTGATAGACCATCCCGCTGGCGAAAACGCCGGCGATGACGTCGGCGCCCACGTAGGCGGCGGCGCCGGGCAAGAGATGCACGGCCGGGTTCGGCTGACCGCGGGCAGCGAATGGAACAGCGGCAGCGTCGGCTGCAGCTGCGGGATTTTCCGATGCCTCCGCCGTCCGCGACGTACGGGACGGCCCGCGCAACGGCAAGTCGCCCAGGCGCAGCACGAGGTGTTCCAGGAATCGAGGCGTGAACGGCACGACGCCCATGGCGCTTGGATCGACCCCCGCCAGCAGGTGCAGCATCGTGGTGTTTCCGGCAATCACCAGTGACGCGATCTGCTCAGCCGCCACCCGGCTTTCCCGGAGCAATTGCTCGACCAGCGGCTGAAGCGTCCGCGCCACCACCGCGTGCTGCAGTCGTCCGATCATCCGCGGGTGTGTAATGCAGGCCTGAATCCGAGTCAGCACGTTGTCGCCGAGGCGGACTTGTGCGTTGAGCGCCGAGGCGGTGTTGACGATCTCGCCGCCGGTCAGATCGACCAGCACGGCCACGACCGTCGTCGTGCCGACGTCCACCGCGATTCCGAAGGGCGCCGCCGGGGCGGTGTTCAGAGGGCGCACAAGCCAGTGATCGCCGGCTTGTTCCAGGGCCAACCTCAGGGCCTCCTGCTCCGGCGGAGGCGGCAGGGCGATGTCCCCCGCCGCGCGCACCGGCAGATCGTAATCGCGCTGTCGCGCCACGGCTTCACAAACCGCCTCGGCCGCCGGCTTGCCGGGCGCTAATTCGCTGACGGGCAACTCGATGCCCTGCCAGAGAGGATCGTGAGCGCGGGAGACGTTGATGCGGAACGCCGTCACCACTTGGGGTTCGTGGGCCAGCAGCGAGCGGGCCGGCACGTGGATTTCCACCTGGCCGGCCGGCGGCAAATGGTACTGGCAGGCGCGAATGCTGCGGGGCTCGGCCGTCGCTTCCAGCGCCGCGCCCGTGCCGGCGTCGATCACTCGGCCGGCCAGCAGATCGACCAGGCAGCCGTCGCACAAGCCGCGCTGCCCGCAACGCGTATTGAGTGTCACGCCCGCCTGCCGCAGCAGGGCCGAAAGGACCAGTTGGGTGCGGCGGCCCTCGACAGGCAGGACGTGCCGCTGGTCCCCCACGCGAACGGTCAAGACCAAGCTGTCGGCCATAATCAACCCGTAGTCCCGTCAAAGTAGTGGAAGCCGGCGAAAAAGGCGGTTTTCGCGGCACCAGCACGATGCCTGTTCGAGAACCATCCGGGCTTGGCAAACCGCCGCAGCGCTTCGCGGAAAGACTTCCGGGCCTTCCCCCATGTCTCGTTGCCTGCCGGTTGGCCGTATTGTAAACTATCGGCTTGAAATGGATACCCGTGGACGATGCGCGACGGCTTCGCGTGGAGTCGTCGTTGATGCCTGCCGCCCGTGGCGGCTCGGGGACGATGAGTGTGGCTTCTTGCGAAAGGGTGGGTTGTCTATGCCTGATCTCCAAAAGCTGAGCGAAGCGATCAAGTCCGGGAACCGAGAGCAAGCCGTCGCGACGACCCAGGAGGCGATCGCCGCCAAGGCTGCGCCCAGGGAAATCCTGGACGCCATGGTCGCCGCCATGGACGACGTAGGACGCAAGTTCCAGTGCAACGAGATCTTCGTCCCGGAAATGCTGATCGCCGCCCGGGCCATGAAGGAATCGATGGCACAACTGGAACCGTTGCTGGTCGAGGCGGGTATCAAGCCCATCGCCAAAGCGGTTATCGGCACGGTCGCCGGGGACTTGCACGACATCGGCAAAAACCTGGTCGCGATGATGTGGAAAGGGGCCAACTTTGACGTTGTCGACCTGGGCACCAATGTCTCGCCCCAAAAATTCGTCGACGCCGCCAAGCAGCACAACGCGGACTTGGTGGGCTTGTCCGCCTTGCTGACCACGACCATGCCCGCGATCAAGACGACCGTGGAAGCGATCAAGAACGCCGGTTTGAACGTCACCAAAGTCGTCATCGGCGGTGCTCCCGTGACCCAGGCCTATGCAGATCAGGTCGGCGCCGACGGCTATGCCCCGGACGCAGCCAGCGCGGTCGACGTGGCCCGCAAGCTGTTGAACGCGGCTGCTTAAAACGCCTGGAGATCAACGCGAGGGGGGTCGCAACCGCAGATCCGCGAAAGGAGGTCCACTTGCCATGAGCACCATCGGTGTGGGGATTGTCGGCTGTGGTTTCGTCGGCCGCGGCGCGCACGTGCCGGCGTTCAGCTCAATCGAGGGGGCGCAGTTGGTGGCCGTGGCCGATGCTGACCCCAAACGCCTGGGCAAGGTGCAAAAAAAGTACCCGCTGAAGACGGCCTACCAGGATTACGCTGAGCTGGTCAAGGATCCGGACATCCAGGCCGTGGTTGTCTCCCTGCCCACGCCCCTGCACGCCAAGGCGTCCCTGGCCGCGATCCAAGCCGGCAAGCATGTGCTGTGCGAGATGCCGCTGGCGGCCAACCTGGAGGATGCCGATCGGCTGTTGGCGGCGGCAGAAAAGGCCGGCGTGATCCTGATGCCCAGTTTGAACTTCCGCTTCACGCCCAACTATGTGAGAGCCAAGGCGATGATCGACCAGGGCGTGGTGGGCCGGCCGTCCAGCGCGATCTACCGCGAGTTCATTTCGGCTCGGGATCTGGCGGATCAATGGCCCGCCGGTTCCTGGATGTGGAAACTGGCGGACAGCGGCGGACCGTTGTACACGCTGTGCGTGTGGTCGATCGATCTGCTCCGCTGGCTGTTCCAGACCGAGATCGTCGAGGTGCATTCCGCCGTCAAGTACAGCCCGCTGGAGAAACTGGGCGGCACGTTGGGCTACGACGCCGCGGCCACGGTGCGACTGGCCAACGGCGTCGTCGGCAGTCTGCAGTACAGCGGCAACGTGACGCGCGTCTCGTCCACTTCGCGTCTGGAAGTCGTCGGCGACTCGAACTGCCTGCTGGACGCCACCTGGAACGACAAGCTGACGGTGTTCGGCGACGATCCCGCCAAGACGGAGTGGAACGTCGGCGAGCCGGGACCCCGGATGTGGGGCCACCAGCAAATGGACGAGTACTTCGTGCGCTGCATCCAGCAGGGCCAAACGCCATCCATCACCCCGCAGGACGGTCGCCGGGCGATGGAAGTCGCGTTGCAGATCGTCCAGGGAACGAAGTGAGTCACCGCCCGAACTGGAGAGCTGCCAGAAGCCCGTCTTTTCCGGAAAAGACGGGCTTCTTTTTTCCTGGGCAAACTCCCGACCGCCTTGCGGTTGAATCGAATTCACCGCAAACCACCACCGCCCCCGGCATACCCGCCGCAAGCACCGACCCCGGAGCAACTTCGAAGGGCGGAATCCATTCCGCTCAAGCCGACGCAAGTCCGCTTTGCAAGCAAATCGTGGACCTGCGTCTGGACGGGGGCGGTGAGCGTCCCTTGGCGACGCCCCAGCGGTGAACCGAACACCCTCCATCCGCCGCGTCCTTGCTGACCTGCCACTTCCCTCTGTCCCTGCTGCCTCTGTCAGGGGGAATTCAATTCGCCGAGTTTCTTGGTTTTTTGTCTGGCGAGGAATTGATCGATCAGGCAGATAGGGTTAGATTATTTGGTGGAGACTGTTGCAATTCTTCTCTTATCCGTTATCGCGAGGTGTGTCTGCCATGAAGCGAATTCGGTCTCAGGGGGCTTTTACCCTCGTTGAACTGTTGGTGGTGATTGCGATCATTGGCATTCTTGTGGCGCTGCTGTTGCCGGCCATTCAGGCGGCGCGGGAAGCAGCACGTCGCATGCAGTGCAGCAACAATGTGAAGCAGATCGGCATCGCGCTCCACAATTTTCACGACACCTATCGCAACTTTCCTGTGGGCGCCAAGAATCAAGACGGCCCGAATTGGCGCGTCTGGATTCTGCCGTTCATCGAACAGGGTGCGATTTACGACCAGTTCGACATGACCGTCAGCGCCGGCTTCTGGGCGCACGTGGGCGGTTTCCGGTATCCGGACCTGTACGATGTCGAGCTCGCCGGTTTTGTCTGCCCTTCCAGTCCGTTCGGGATGAGGAACCCTCGCGACTTGCCCTACACGCAGAAGGGATATCCCGGCACTCCCGACACGACCAAGGTGAGCATGGTCATGGATTATGTCGGAATCAGCGGCGCGACGCCGGACCCTCTTGGTCGCGCGGTCTGCACGGGTGACGTTTTGGCCAACAGTTCGAGCAACTGCAAGAACGGGTTGTTGATTCCCTTCCAGGCCCGGAACATGAGGGATTGCCTGGATGGAACGTCCCAAACGCTGATTGTGGCGGAGCAATCAGGGCAGGTGAACAAGGTCGAAAGGAGCGCGAACGCCCTGGGGCCCTGGCACGGGTGGGCGAACGCCAGTTCCAGCGCTTTCAACGCCACGACCCCGCTGCCCATGGCTTCCGCCGGGTTCTGGTACGCGGCAGGTACGACCACTGTCCGGTTCCCGCCGAACTACTACTGGGACACGGGGGCGGTCGCCCAAGCGAATTCCGGTTTCTCGGCGAACACGGTGTTGAACTCGTACCACCCCGGGGGACTCAACGTCCTGCTGACGGACGGCACCGTCCGCTTCGTCTCCGAGACCATCGACTTGAATACCCTTCGGTTGCTGTGCGTGTGCGACGACGGGGCCGTCATCGGCCAGTACTAGCTCTGTTCTAAAGCGGTTCAGAAAAACGCGAGGCCTGTTTCATGAATCGTCGAGTAAGCACGAGTCGTCGGTGGCTGGTCTTTTTCGCCGCCGCGACGCTCCCGGTCGCCGGCTTCCTGGCCGGCTGTGGCAAGTCCGCACCACACTCGGGGGAAGCCCAAGGTGAAGTGGTCGTGACGGTCAAGTACGGAGGAGCGCCGGTCGTCGAAGGGCGAGTCGATCTGAACGACGAGGCGACCGGGAAAGGCGGCGGGGCCGAACTGGACGACCAGGGGGTGGCCAGGATTGGCGACGTAGCGGTGGGAAGTTATACCGTGACCGTCCTGCCGCCTCCGCCCGATCCCACGCCCGTGCCCGACGGCCAGCGGGCGCCGGCGGGCAAAAAGTATCTCGACATTCCAGTTTCCTACCGCAAGATCTCAACCAGCCCGCTGCGCGCCGAAGTCAAGGAAGGATCGAACGAGTTTGAGTTCGATTTGAAGTCGAGCAAGTGATTTGGGAATCCGGACCGGGTCGGCGAGTTGCGGATCGCCGTCAGCATCGATCCGGCCCTGACTCAGACGCCGTCAGGCCGAGCGTTTGAGCGAGGAGCCCTCCGTGGTTGGCCGCGACGAGCGCAACGAATACCGCGGGGTGACGCTGGAGAGGGCCGCCAAGACTCTGATCGTCAGGGGCGTCACACTGCGCGAGGAACCGTCGGTAAAAACGTTCGTCTTCCGCTTGGGCCAGGCCGAACCGCCGCCGTCCGGCAATACTCTGCGCACCCCCGTCGCCAAGGCCATCCCTCCCTTCAACGTCCTGCGAAGCCGTCCGTGCGGCGCGCTTCATGTCCCACCCCGCTGAGTCCGCAGGCCGGAAAAAACCGAGGGCGGTGCCGCGTACGGCCAGTTTGCCCGCTTGGCAGTCGGCGTTCCGCAGGTGATGATAAGGGGCACAGCGACGACGATCAGCCGCCGGAGAAACCGAAGAAGAAACGCCCGCAAAACGCCTGACGTGGCTGGGCCGCCGCCGAGTTTTGGAGTGCGGCTTCTTGGCACCGCTTTGGACAGCGGCCTGGAACGTCGCGGTTGTTTGGGTGCAGCAGACACAGCCAGGCACGGCAACCCAGAGCTTCGTTGGTTGCGTCGCCTGCAAGCCAAAGCGGCGACAAGACGCCGCACTCCAAAAGTCGCACGAGAGAACTGCAATTCGGGCAATCGTCATCCAAAGACACGCACACCTTGCTCGCGTCCGAAGACGCGAGATCCCAACCCACTCAATCGGGAGGCACCGCGATGATTTGGCACAGCTTGCTTCTGACACTGACGTTGACCGCTGCGGGGGCGGACAAAAACCTCTCGCCCGAAGACCAGGCCGATCTGAAGCGGTTGTTTCCCGAAGGGACGACGGCGGCGGAAAAACTCGACCGCTGGGTCCTGGTGACAGGCGACTTTGAGAAGCACGAAGGCCGCCAGTTTCAGCCCACCGATCCCGCCGCTTGGCGAATCACGGCGACCGACCGCGGCAACGTGTTCGAGCAATTCGCGCAGAGCAAGTACCAACCCCCGCATCGCAGTCCGTTCAATATCGCGTGGCTGAAAGACGTCGTCGTCGAAGACTTTGTGTTGACGGCCCACGTGAAAAGTACGACCCGCGACTATGGCCACCGCGATCTGTGCCTGTTTTTTGGCTACCAGGACCCGGCGCATTTCTACTACGTCCACCTGGGCAAGAAGGCCGATCCGAACTCCAACCAGATCATGATCGTTAACGGCGCCCCGCGGGTCAAAATCACGAGGAAAGAATCGCCGGGCACGGACTGGGACGATCGGTGGCACCTGGTGCAGATCGTGCGGCGCACGGCAGATGGCTCGATCGAAGTCTATTTCGACGACTTAACGACCCCCGTGCTGACGGCCCAGGACAAGACGTTCCTGTGGGGCCAGGTCGGCATCGGCTCGTTCGACGATACGGGCATGTGGGACGACGTGAAGCTGCAGGGCATCCGCCGCCAGACGCGATGAAGGCCCCGGCGGCGATCCTTGCGGGCCGGCTTGATGTGGTTGATTTCCGGAAGCCAATCCGTTACGCTCGGCGAAGCAAGGAGGAGGAGAAAGGCGTGCGTTCCGGTAGCCACAAGCGACGGCGGTATGGACTTCGACGGGGCCGGGCCTATGGGCCTCGTCACTTGGACAACCTGCCCGAAAGCGAACTGCTGGACCTGCGGATTCGCGATCTGGGAGTGCGCATCGAAGGCACCCCCCTGGAGCAGAGGATCCAGGAACTGTATCACGAGTTGGAGGCGAAAGGCATCCGGTTCCGGCCGCATTGCTGGCTTTCCGACGAATGGTTCACTCCCGACGGGATTCCAGGGATCGCCATCCCCTTTTACTTGGCCCATCCCCGGCTGATGTGGCTGGAACGGAAGCAGATGCTGGAGGTGGAAGGCGGCTCCGAGGGCTGGTGCATGAAGATTCTGCGGCACGAGGCCGGTCATGCGATCGAGAACGCTTATCGGCTGCGGCAACTGCGCAGCTGGCGGCAGATGTTCGGTTCCGCAACGCAGTCGTATCCGGAGTACTATTCGCCCAAGCCGTACAGCCGCAGCTACGTGCTGCACTTGGACTCGTGGTACGCTCAAAGCCATCCCTGCGAGGACTTTGCCGAGACTTTTGCCGTGTGGCTCAAGTCCAAATCGCGTTGGCGTGTGCAGTACCAGGGTTGGCCGGCTCTGAAGAAGCTTGAGTACGTCGATGCGCTGATGAAGGAGATTCGCGAACAGAAGCCGAAGGTGACTTCCCGCGAATTTGTCGATCCGGTCAGCAGCATCCGCAAGACGCTGCGCGAGCATTACGAGCAGAAGCGCGAGCATTACGGCCTGGATCACCCCAATTTCTACGATCAGGACCTGCGGCGATTGTTCTCCGACGCGCCCGAGCACGCACGCTGTCCGTCCGCAGCCGCTTTTCTCCGCCGTATGGGTCCGACGCTGCGCCGCGAAGTCGCCCGCTGGACCGGCGAGTACCAATACACGATCAACGAAGTGCTGGACGAAATGATCCGGCGCTGTCGGGAATTGAAGCTTCGCGTCGACCGGCCCGCGGACCAGATCGAACGCGATGCGTTGGTCTTGCTGACGATCCAAACGATGAATTATCTCCATGACGGCCGCCACAGGGTCGCGTTATGAAACGTCTGCGGATTCTCGTGCTGGTTCGCGAAGGTCTCGTACCGCCGGAGACCATGGAAGGTTACAGCGAAGAGGAAATCGACCGTTGGAAGGTCGAATTCGACGTCGCGGCCACGTTGCGCAACATGGGCCACGAAGTCCAGGTGATCGGCGTCTTTGACGATCTCGGCCCGATTCGCCGGGCCATCACGGAGGGCCGGCCTCAGATCGCCTTCATGTTGTTGGAAGAGTTCCACGGCCTGGGAATCTACGACGGGGCGATCGTGACCTACCTGGAACTGCTGCGGCAGTCCTACACCGGCTGCAATCCTCGCGGCCTGCTTCTGTCCCGCGACAAGGCGCTCAGCAAAAAGATCCTCCGCTTTCACCGCATTTCGACGCCCCGGTTTGCGGTGGTTCCTCGAGGCCGCAGCATCCAACGCATGCCCAGGCTGCGGTTTCCCCTGATCGTCAAATCCGTGTCGGAGGACGCCTCGCTGGGCATCGCTCAGGCCTCCGTCGTGCGGGACCACGAGGCACTGGCCGAGCGGATCGCCTTTGTTCACCAGCGTGTGGCTTCCGACGCGCTGGTCGAAGAGTACATCGAGGGCCGGGAACTGTACGTGGGGGTCATGGGCAATCAGCGGCTGCAGACCTTTCCCATCTGGGAAATGGTGTTCAGCGGCCTGCCGGATGACGTGGCCAAGATCGCCACGGCGAAAGTCAAATGGGACCGCAAGTACCAACGGAAGTACGGCATCACGACCGCCGCGGCAGAGGATTTGCCGGTGGCGTTGGCCGCCAAGATCTCCAGGCTGTGCAAACGCGTCTATCGCGAGTTGCACCTGAGCGGCTATGCCCGCATCGACCTGCGGATGAGCGCCGACGGACAGGTGTTCGTCTTGGAGGCGAACGCCAACCCCAATCTGGCCTACGGTGAGGACTTTGCCGAGTCGGCCGAAATCGGCGGCATCTCCTATGAGGGCCTGTTGCAACGTATTCTGAACCTCGGCCTGACCTACCGCGCGCCTTGGAAAAACACGTATTCGGATTGACGCATGACGACCCAGGAAGCATCACGCACCGGCAACCTGCTCCGCAGCCAGATCATCATTCCCGCACGGCTGGCATCGACGCGGTTGCCGCGAAAACTGCTGCTGCGCGAGACCGGCAAGACCGTGTTGCAGCACACGTACGAATCGGCCCGCCGCGCGCGCAAGCCGGCGGGGATCTGCGTCGCTGCGGACCACGAGGAGATTGCCGACGAGGTCCGGCGTTTCGGCGGACAGGTGTTTCTGACCGACCCGGCGGCGGCCAGCGGCACCGACCGCGTCGCCGAAGTCGCGCGACAGATGCCCGACGTGGACGTCGTCGTCAACGTCCAGGGCGACGAACCGGAGATCGCAGGCGAGACCATCGACTTGGCGGTCCAACTGTTGGAGGACCGCCCGGACGCGGTCATGTCCACGTTGGCGACGCCAATCCGCACTCGCGAACAGTTGGACGAACCGTCCTGCGTCAAAGTGGTTTTCGACGCCGGGTCCAGGGCCCTGTATTTCAGCCGCAGTCCGATTCCGCACGCGCGCCAGTGGGAGGATTCCCTGCTGACGGAGGAGCCGCCGCATTTCTATCAGCACATTGGGCTGTACGCCTATCGCCGCGAATTCCTGCTGCGATTGACGCAACTGCCCAGGTCCGACCTGGAAAAGCTGGAGAACCTGGAGCAGTTAAGGGTTCTGTCCGCGGGGTTCACCATCCTGGTGGGCGTCGTGTGTCAAGCGACGATTGGAATTGATACCGAGAAGGACTACCGGGCCTTTGTCAGACGGGCGTCGAGTTGTTAGAATTTCGCGTCAGAGCAGTCGTCAGGACTGCTCTACCTCTCCCGCAACGTGTTCTCGATTCACCGCAACGTATTGTGCAAAAGGCACTTATGCCTGCGGCAGCGAGACGAACGCTGCGCTAATCAGCCGACACGCGCCCGCGTCCGGTTGGTGCGCTGGTGATGGCAGCAGCCGCGGGCGAGTGCCCTGGGGCCGAGCAGCCGTTCGCCGAGCGGGAGTTCGTTGCCGGGAGGGGAACCACACGCATGACGAAGCACATTTTCGTAACTGGGGGAGTAGTCAGTTCACTGGGCAAAGGCCTCACCAGCGCGTCCGTCGGGATGCTGCTGGAACGTCGCGGCTTGCGCGTCAAACTGCAGAAACTCGATCCGTACATCAACGTCGATCCGGGCACGATGAGCCCCTACCAGCACGGCGAAGTGTACGTGCTGGACGATGGAAGCGAAACCGATCTCGACCTGGGGCACTACGAACGGTTTACGCACAGTCCGCTGTCGCGAGCTTCGAATTACACGACGGGCCAGATCTATCTATCCGTCATCGAAAAGGAACGCCGCGGCGAGTTCCTGGGCAAGACGGTCCAAGTGATCCCGCACATCACCAACGAGATTAAAGGCGTGATCCAGAAGTTGGCTGACGACGAAACGGACGTGGTCATCACGGAGATCGGCGGAACCGTCGGGGACATCGAAAGCCAGCCCTTTTTGGAGGCCATTCGACAGTTCGCCCTGGACGTCGGCAAGGAGAACTGCCTGTACATTCACCTGACGTTGATTCCCTACCTGCGAGCCGCCGGCGAACTGAAGACCAAGCCCACGCAGCATTCGGTCGGCCAGTTGCGGCAAATCGGAATCCAACCGGACTTGTTGATCTGCCGCACCGAACGGGCCGTGTCGCTGGACGACCGCAAGAAGATCGCTTTGTTCTGCAACGTCCCCCTGGAGGCCGTCGTGGAGGAACGCGACAAGGAGTTTTCGGTCTATGAGGTCCCGTTGAGCCTGGTGGAACACGGGTTGGACGAGTTCATCGTCAAGCGGTTGCAACTGCGAGCGAATGCCTTGAATTTGGACGACTGGCGGGACATGCTGCATCGCATGCGCAATCCGAAACACGAGGCCAGCGTTGCGGTGGTCGGCAAGTACGCGGAGCATTTCGACGCCTACAAGTCGATTTACGAATCGCTGGACCATGCGGGGATCCACCACAGCACTCAGGTGCGGATCGGCAAGATCCGCAGCGAGGAGATCGAACGCGAAGGCGCCGAACGTTTGCTGAGCGGCTTTGACGGCGTGCTGGTCCCCGGCGGATTCGGGGAGCGCGGCATCGAAGGCAAGATCGAGGCGATCCGGTATGCTCGGGAACGCGGGATCCCCTTTCTGGGCATTTGCCTGGGGATGCAATGCGCGGTGATCGAGTTTGCCCGCCACGTCGTCGGAATGGCCGGCGCGCATTCGACGGAATTCGACAAGAACACGAAGCACCCGGTGATCTGCCTGCTGGATGCCCAGCGGAACGTCACGGAGAAGGGCGGCACCATGCGTCTGGGAGCGCAAGTCGCTGAACTGGCTCCGGACAGCCACGCCGCCCAATGCTACAGACGGACGACGATCTTCGAACGGCACCGCCACCGCTACGAATTCAACGCAACGTACAGGCAGCAATTCGTGGCCAAAGGACTGCGGATTGCCGCGACAAGCGACTGTGACAAGCTGGTGGAAATTGTGGAATTGCCGGAGCATCCCTGGTTTGTGGCCGTCCAATTCCATCCCGAGTTCAAATCCAAGCCGACGGCCGCGCATCCGTTGTTCGCCGGTTTCGTCGGCGCCGCCATCGAACGTCACCGTAACCGGTCCGAACGCCTGAAGGAGGAAACTGCATGAGCGACCAGCAAGACGAACCGAAAATCGTGGTGGACGAGGATTGGAAAAGCCGCGTACGGGCGGAGAGGGAGGCGGCCAAGAAAGCGGCCGCCGAGGCCGCCGCGGACACGCAGCAGGCCAGCCAATCGGCAGCCGATGCCGCCAGCGGACAGATCCCACCCGCGTCGTTCGAGGAGTTGATCAGCACCTTTGTGGTCCCGGCGCTGACCGCCATGGGCAAGTTGCCGGATCCCGTCCAAGGGCATCCCATCGTGCGGCCGGATCTGGCCCAGCACTACATCGACATGCTGAGCGTGGTCGAAGAAAAGACCAAAGGCAACTTGACGAAGGACGAAGCGGGCATGCTGGACGACTTGCTGCACCAGCTGCGGATGGCCTTTGTGACGACGCGCACAGAGCCGGAACCGCCGGCGAAAGCCGAAAGCAAGTAGCCTTCGTTCAGTGGCAACGGCGCCGGCTTTCAACGCCGCGCGCCGTCGCCGCGGGTTTCGGGGCAGACACTCTCCGCCGCGCCCGAAACCGGGCGTTTGGGAAAGCGGAACAGCTGGGCTGCGTTGGCCGTCGTGACTTCCGCCAACCGGGCCACGTCCACCCCGCGCACCTCGGCTAGGCAGGCGGCCGTGTGCAGCAGCAGCGCCGGCTCGTTCGGCCGGTGTCCGCGCCGGGGATGGGGCGACAGATAGGGACTGTCCGTTTCCATCACGAGGCGATCCACCGGGATCATCCGCGCCACGTCGCGTAACGCCTGGGAGTTCTTGTACGTCACCATGCCCGCAAAACTGACGTGCAGCCCAAGTTCCAGACACTCGCGAGCCGTGTCCGCGTCCCCCGAAAACGCGTGCATCACGCCCCGCAACGGTCCGCGCTGCCGGGCCTCGCGAAGCATCGTCAAGGTCTCCGGGGCGCAATCCCGCATGTGAATGATCACCGGCAGATCACGCTCCTGCGCCAGCCTCAGATGGCGGTCGAAATAATCCTGCTGGAGTTCGAAGGGCGTAAAATCCCAGTGACGGTCCAGCCCCGTTTCGCCCACGGCAACGACGAGTCCTTCGGCCGCCAAACGGACGATGCGGTCCCAGTCGCCGGGCGCGGCTTGAGCAGCACAGTTGGGCTGAATGCCGACGGCGGCAAACACGGAAAGGTACTGCCGCGCCAGGGCGAGGCTGGCGTCGCTGGTCGCCGCCGTCGTGCCCACGGTCACGATCGTCGCGATGCCCGCCGCCGCCGCCCGTTCGACGACCTCATCGCGGATCGCGTCGAACTGCTCGTCGTCCAAATGGGCGTGCGTGTCGCTGTACATCCGAGTTCCTCGCGATCCGCAGCCACACCTGCTTCCGTACGGGGTGGCCAGGTCAAACGCCGCCGGCGGCAGCCCGCCCCGCCGTCAACTCTTCCAGCGACTGCAGATGCGCCTTGGCTTCGCCCAGCGATTCCAAAGCGATGGCGTGAACCTCCGGATTCATCCGCAAGCGATCGGCGCACTTGGAGACTTCCGCAATCAACTGTTTCTCGAACTCCACCAACCGCGTGACGAGATAATCCACCGACAGGTCGTGCAACGCGGCATATCGCAACGGGAAATGACCGTAGTTCACCATGCCTCCACCGTCAATGATCCGTTCTCCCAAACGATCCACCACCGCCCGGTGATCCGCTGCGATCGACTGCATCACCTCCAGCGCTGCCTGATTGTCCCGGTGCAGCCACGGGATGGCATAGCTCAGGTACGCCGCCAGCGAACGGTGGTGCAGGATCAGCAGACGATTGAGTACGGCGTTCGTATCGACGGAGGTCATGTTCGTCATCCCAGCAGGTGCTGCGCCGCACGCAAGGCGAACTCGTTCAGGAAATTCCAGACGAAAAACAGAACCACGGTCGGCAGCGTCACCGCGACCAGGTAGAAGCCGGGCAGCGACTCCAACGGCAACCGGACCGGTCCCCGCGTCTCCGGGTCCGGATCCATCGTCATCACCTTCACGACCCGCACGTAGTAAAACAGGCTGATCGCCGTGTTCACCCCGCCGACGACCAGCAGCAGGAGCAGATACCCTTGCCCCGTGCCCAGATACCCCTTGGCCAGCGCCGCAAACACCGCAAACTTGCCGATGAAGCCGGCCAGCGGAGGGATGCCCAGCAGACCGAACAGAATGACGGCGAAACAGATCACGACGCCCGGACACTGGCGAAACAGACCTGCGTAATCGTCAATCTGCTCGCTCCGCATCGCGTTGCGCAGAAACGCGACGACGCTGAACGCGCCCAGATTCATGAACAGATACACGGCCAGGTAGACCGCCAGGGCGGCCACTGCTTGCTCGGCCGCCGCCGCATCCCTGGACGCCCAAGCCAGGACGGGGGGAATCGCCATCATCAGGTAGCCGGCGTGGGCGATCGTCGAGTAAGCCAGCAGCCGCTTGATGTTCGTCTGTCCATAGGCAGCCAGATTTCCGAAGGTGCAGGTCACCATCGCCAGCAGCGCGATCAGTTTGCCCAGGAGTCCTTGCAGCGGAGCCAGATCGGCGGCCTTGGGTCCCGCCGGCCGCCGCGCCGCGTCCGAAGATCTCTCTGCCGCCGCGCCGTGGGCGGGCCGCGTCTGCCCGCCGACGGCCAGGAGCGCTGCCGGCGCATGAAGCCGACTTTGTGCCACCGCGGCCGGAACGTCCGCGCCCGCCAGTTGCCCGGCGGTCACCCCCGGCGGCACGACGACGCCGATCCCGATCACCACCCGCACCAGCAGCGCCAGGGCTGCGCCCTTGGACGCCACGCTCAAGAAAGCGTCGATTTCCGCCGTCGCCCCTTCGAACACGTCGGGGCACCAGAAATGGAAGGGCACCGCCGAGAGCTTGAACGCCAAGCCCACAATCACCATCAGTCCGGCCAACGACAGCACCATCGCCTCCGCGCCCGACATGTGGGGCAGGCGGACCGCCAATTCCCGCGCCACGGTCGGCAGGTGAGCCGAATTGACGATTCCTGCGATCAAGCTGATGCCGTACAGCATCACGCCCGTCGTAGCCGCCCCGTAAACGGCGTATTTCAAGGCGGCTTCGCTGGCCAGAGAGCGGCGTTTCATCATCGCCACCAGCACATACGAGGGCACGCTGGCCATCTCCACCGCCAGAAAGACCATCAGCAGGTGATTGGCCGAAACCATCAGGCACATGCCCAGCGTGGCGCCAAGCACCAGCGTGTAGATATCCGCGGCGTCCTCGCGACCGGGCAAGCCCGTCAGTTTCGTCAACGGCACCAGCAGCACCACGAACAGCAGCAGCAGGCTCCGCATATAGACCGTGAACGAGTCGAACACCAACATGCCGGTAAAGAACTCGATCCGCTGCTCGGCGGCCGGAGCGTCCACGGCCGCCCAAAACAACGCCAGAACCGAACCGGCCAGGGCCAAGTAGGAGACATCAACTCGCCGCCCCCAGGCAAACACGCGCACCAACAGCATCAGCACGATCGTCGCACAGATCGTGATTTCCGGCAGAAACAGGCCGATGCTGGACTGCGGCGAAAACGAGAGCGGCCCGCCGGGCGGGACGCCTCGGGTGTCCAGGATCAGCTGATTGACGGCCTCGTAGAGATTCACAATGACTTCGCCTCGGCTGTGTGGAAGACTACCTCGTCCGGGCCGCGGAAGCCGGCTCCGCCTGCGTCAACGCCCCCGGGTCCGCCACCCGCGACAGCCGCGGCGCGTCACCCAGCGGCTCGACCTCTTTCACCTGCTGCGTCCAGGCGGCCAACTCGTTGACCTGACGATCGATCGTCTTGTCCATGTACCGCAGCAGGAACGTCTGCGGGAACACCCCAAACAGAATGGCCAGCACGAACAGCACGCCCGCGATGCTGTTCTCACGCAGCGTGCTGGGCGTCAAGGCCTCGGCGTGCGGCCCCTTGTATTCCGGACCCAAGTACACCCGCTGGACGGCCCAGAGAATGTAGCCTGCGGTGAGAATCATGACCGACGCCGAGAGCACGGCCAGCACGTAGCTGTACTTCCAAACCGACAAGACCACCAGCACCTCGCCGATGAACCCGCACAGGCCCGGCAATCCCAGCCCGGCGAAGAAAATGCCGATCGACAAAGCCGTGTACACCGGCATCCTGCCGAACAGGCCCCCAAACTGATTCAAGTCGCGATGGTGGACGCGGTCGTAGATGACGCCCACCAGGAAGAACATCCCGGACGAGCTGATCCCGTGCGCGATCATCTGGAACATGGCGCCCTTGACCCCCATGTTCCAGTAATCGGGATTAAACGCCGTGCCGGCGGTGGCCGACCAGACGCCAAGCCCCAGCACGACGTAACCCATGTGGCTGACCGAACTGTACGCAACCAGCCGCTTGAAATCCGTCTGGGCCAGCGCCGCAAAGGCTCCGTAGACCATGCTGATCACGCCCAACAGGCACACGAAATACGCCAGATCGTAGCCGCCGTGCGGGCAGATGGGGTAGCAAATGCGGATCATCCCGTATCCGCCCATCTTCAGCAGCACCCCGGCCAGGATCATCGAGATCGGCGTCGGCGCCTCGACGTGCGCATCGGGCAACCACGTGTGCAACGGCACCGCCGGTACCTTGATCAGGAAGCCGACCAACAGCAACAGGAACGCCCACCATTGGAGTTCGGGGCTGAACTGCGTCGTGTGCTGGCCGATCTGTTGCAGGGCCAGGATGTTGAACGTGTGCACCTGAACGTCGCCGACGTGGGTTTCTCCCGCTGCGATCCGATCCAACGCCGTCGCAACCTCCGCCCGCACGCGGTCATTCAAGTGGCAACGGGCCAGATGCGGCTGGAGCGCCGGGTCCGCCAGATTGCTGGCGAAATACAGCATCAGGATGGCAATCAGCATCAGCACGCTGCCCACCAGCGTGTACAAGAAAAACTTGATCGCCGCATACTCGCGGCGCGGTCCGCCCCAGACGCCGATCAGGAAGTACATCGGCAGCAGCATGACTTCCCAGAACACGTAGAACAGGAAGAAGTCCAAGGCCAGGAACACGCCCAACATGCCCGTTTCCAGCAACAGGAACAGCACGCAGTAGGCTTTGACGTGCTTCGTCACCGACCAACTGGCGCCGGCCGCCAGCAGACTGACAAGGGCCGTCAGCACAGTCAACGGCAAACTGATGCCGTCGACGCCCAGAAAGTAATCGATGCTGAACGAGGGGATCCACGACACGCTGAAGGCGTACTGCACGTACGCCGCCGCTTCGCTCTGGTAATCAAAAGGCCCGCCAAACACCGGCCCCAGAAAGGCCAGCAGGCACAGCACCAAGACGCCGAGCGCCGCGCCCAGGGTGATGTGCCGCGCTGTGTCTTCCCGCTCTTTGGGAACGCACATCACCAGGATCGCGCCCAGCACCGGGAGAAAAACGATCGCACTCAATATCGCCAGATAGGTAGTAACCATCAGTCGTCGCTTATCCCGCCCACGAAGATCCCCAGAAGAAACTGATGAAGACAAAAACCGCCAACGCCCCGATTGCCACGAACATGACATACTGCCGCAACCGGCCGGTCTGCACGCGCCGCAGCCAAACGCCAACCCCGTACACGCCGCTGGCGAACCTGTTCACCGAGCCATCCACGAGCCACTGATCGGCCATGCGGTCCCAGATCGCCGCCAGGCCGCTCGTCCACCGCGCGAGGCCGTCGATCAGCCCGTCGATCCAGTGCCGGTCCACGGCCGCCGCCCAGCGGGCGACCGCGTGCGTCGGCCGCACGAACAGAACATCGTACAACTCGTCGAACCACCACTTGTGCAACAAGAACTGGTACAAGGCCTCGAATTGACGCCGCACCTCCGCCGCCTGAATGTACCCCAGACAGTAGATGACCGTCGCCAAGCCGATCCCCGCCCAGGCCGTCAGCGTCGCCAGCCAGGTCACAGGCTTGACGATCGCCTCGTGCTGCTCGGGTGCGTGCGCAAAGTGCTCGTTGGGCCACGTCATACCGAGCGCCGGCGACGCCGCGTCCGCCAGCGTGCCCAGCGGTCGCGACTGTTCCAGCAGTCCGACGACGCTCAAGTTGCTCAGCCGACTTTGTCCGCCAAACGGCTGCCAGGCCACGCCGGTGGCGAACACCGCCAGCACGACCAGCGGCACCGTCATCACCAGCGGCGATTCGTGCGCGTGCTCGTAACGATGCGGGTTCCGCGGCTTGCCGGCAAACGTCAGGTACCACAGCCGGAACATGTAAAAGGCCGTGATCATGGCCCCACCCGCCGCCGCGTAGAACAACAGGCTGGCCACGAAACTGCGGTTGCCTTCGTACAGCATGAACGAGCAGGCTTGCTCCAGAATGCGGTCCTTGGAGTAGTAGCCGCTGAATCCGATCACAAACGGAATGCTGATCCCCGCAATCGCCAGACAGCCCACGAGCATGGTCAAAGCCGTGATCGGCATCTTTTTGCGCAGGCCGCCCATTTCGGTCATTTCATTCGTGTGGACGGCATGAATCACCGAGCCGGAGCACAAGAACAGCAGGCTCTTGAAGAAAGCGTGCGTCACCAAATGCAACAACCCCGCGACCCACCCGCCGACGCCCAACGCCAGCATCATGTAGCCTAACTGGCTGACCGTCGAATAGGCCAAAACCCGCTTGATGTCGGTGGCCGTGATGGCAATCGTGGCGGCCATGAACAGCGTGATGCAGCCGACCAACGCGATCACCAGCAGCACCTCCGGCGTGAACACGGGAAAAAAGCGGCCCACCAGATAGACGCCGGCGGCGACCATCGTCGCCGAGTGGACAAGGGCCGATACGGGCGTGGGACCCTCCATCGCGTCCGGCAACCAGACGTGCAGCGGAAACTGGGCGCTCTTGCCGACACAGCCGCAGAAGATGCCGATCCCGGCCAACACCAGCAACCCGTATCCGAAACGCGGTCCCTGGCCGTCCGGCCCGCCGTTGCGCCAAGTCTCGACCTGGGCGGCGATCGCCTGCTCCACCTGCTCCGCGCTCGCCTGGGGCCCCAGGCCGCGCACGATCCGGGCTACCTCGTCGCGAGCCGACAGCCGCACCAGGCCGTCCGGCACGCGGAGTGAATGGTCCGCGCCGGAGCGGACCAGGCTGAAGATGCCCTGTTCCAGGCGTTTGGTTCCGCCCGCGTCCGCCCGCTGTACGTCGCCAAAGGCAAACGTCCCCAGTCCGCACCACAGGACCATCAGGCCGATCATCATCCCAAAATCGCCGATGCGGTTGACGATGAACGCTTTGTTGGCCGCATGGCAGGCGCTGCGACGCTCGATGTAAAAGCCGATCAGGAAGTAGGAGCAGATGCCCACCAACTCCCAGAACACGAACACCATCGCGATGTTGCCGGCCAGGACCAGCCCCAACATGCTGAAGCAGAACAGGGACATGTACTGAAAAAAGACCGCCGGACGCCCTCGCCGTTTGAGGTGCGAGCCGTCGCGCAACGTGACTTCCTGATCCGTCACCTCGTGCTGCTCGTCGTGCATGTAGCCCAGCGAGTAGAAATGGATGCACGAAGCAATCAGCGTGACCAGGCAGAACATGCAGATCGTCAGCGAGTCGATGTAGTACCCGATCGACAACCGCAGCCTGCCGAACACGCCCAAGGTGTAGTAGTCGCCCGCGTAGTAGACGGGCGGACGGTGCATGTGGCCCGCAGGCGAATTCGACGCAGCACTGCCGGCCTCGCCCGCACCGCCGACCGCCCGACTGCCCGGTTCCGACAGACCGGCCGTCGCCGCGTGTGCGGGGTCCTGCTCGCCCGATGTCACCCGCCCCAACTCCGCCGCCGGGTGCTCCCCGCCGCCGGGAAAATGGTGACCCAGCCAGACCAAAAGCGCCACAAAGGAGAGCACCCCTGCCGCTACGATCGCGCCGGTGGCGATGTGCGCACCGTGACCGAATGCTTTTCCGAGCCGCGGCCCGAACAGCAGCAGGAAGAAAAACGAGGCCAGCGGAAGCAGTGTCGCCAGCCCCAACAGCCATGGCAGAGCAGATGGTTCCATTAGCCTTTCAAGTGGTCGGCACGATCGACGTCAATCGATGCGCGGCTATTGTAAAAATTCAACACGATCGCCAACGCCACCGCCGCTTCGGCGGCCGCCAGCACAATCACAAACAAGGCCATCAGATGGCCGTCCAGTCCCAGCGATTGCGGACGCAGGTAATCGCTGCCGAAGGCCACGAAATTGACGTTGGCTCCGTTGAGCACCAATTCGACCCCCATCAGCACGCCCAACGCATTTCGCTTCGTCATCATGCAGGCGATGCCTGCGACGAACAGCACCGCCCCCACCGCCAAGTAGTGCGCGACTGTAATCTGGCCGAAACAAGGCGTCATCGCATCAAGTTCCTGTCAACTGGTTGCCCCCCGTCCGCCGACCGCTTGGCGCGTGCCAGATAGGCCGCCCCGATCAGCACCACCAACAGGTGCATGGAGATAATTACGAACGGCAGCAAATACCCGTTGCCTCCATCCAGCCGTACCCCGGACAGCGCCAAGCCGATCCGGGTCGTCGTGCTCGCGTCGGCGGGCGGCGATGCTTGGCCGAGCGGAATCCGCCAGCCGTCCACCAGAAACGCCGTCCTCAGCAGCAGCAACAGCAACGCGCCGCCGACGAACAAGGTCAAAATCCACTCGCCTCCGCCCGTCTTCATGCGGATAAAATTGCTGCGCGACGTGAGCATGACGCCGAACACCAACAGCACCAGGGTGCCGCCGACGTACAGCATCAACTGCATCGCGCCGACAAACTCCGCGCCCGCCAGAAAAAACAAACCGGCTACGGCTCCCAGCGAAACAATCAGATAGGACGCCATGTGCACGATGTTCGGAGTGAACAGGACGGCCAGTGCAAAACCACACGAAATCAGGGCGAACAGCCAGAAGAAGGCCGCTTGCCAGTCGATCGCGGCGAACATCGCTTCAGCCTCCCACCTTCTCGGACCTCGCCGCCACCCGGCGGCCCGCCGCCGCGGTTCGCTCCCCCTGGGCCTGCCGCTCCGCCGCCTCGGCCTTCCGGACCCAGCCCTCGCGCACGCCCGCCACTCCGCGGGGTGCGACCGGGATCAGATCGTTCGGGCCCCGCAGTCCCAGCAACTGCCAGGACAGCACCCCGACGAAACAAATCGCCGCCAGCGGGACGCAGTATTTCAGGCAGGTGGTCATCACCTGGTCGATCCGCAGACGCGGCAGCGTCCAGCGGACCCAAATCATCACCGTGACGCCCAGCACGCCTTTGAGAATCAAGTTCACACAACCGGCCAGATTGGCGAGATAGCCGGTCAACCGGAAAACCGTCTCTTCTTGCCCGTACGACCATCCCAAAAGATCAAACAGAGGAATCGGGCCGTGCCAGCCGCCCAAGAACAGCACCGAACACAGGCAACTGACCAGGAACATCGAGCCGTATTCGGCCATGAAAAAGAAGCCCCAGCGGAGGCCGGAATACTCGGTGTGGAAGCCCGCCACCAACTCGCTTTCCGCCTCGGCCAAATCGAACGGCGCCCGGTTCACACTCGCCACCCCGCACGTGAAGTAGATCCAGAACGCGAGGAACGTGAACGGATCGTGGAAGACCAGCCAGTTGCTCATCCAGCCCGCCTGCATGTTGCCGATGGCAATCAGGTCCAGCGTCCCACACAGCAACACCGGGATCACAACGCACAGCTTGAGCGGCACTTCATAGCTGACCACCTGAGCCGACTCGCGCATGGCTCCGAACAGCGACCATTTCGATCCCGACGCGTAGCCCGCCAGGATCACTCCGAAGACCTCCAACGAGAGCACGGCCAGGACAAAAAACACGCCGGTGTGCAGGTGCTGTGCTACCCAACCGTCAGCAAACGGCAAGGCGAGAAACGGAGTGAAACTCGCCGTGAAGCTCACGTAAGGCGCGACCCGAAACAGCATCGCGTCGGCGGAACCCGGCACCAAGTCCTCTTTCGTCAGCAGCTTGAGACCGTCTGCGGGCGACTGCAGCCAGCCAAATCTTCCACCCGTCCGAGTAGGTCCCAGCCGGTCCTGAATGCGCCCGGCGACTTTACGTTCCATCCAGATGAACACCGCCGCCCCGGTCCCGACCAAGCTAAGAATCAGCCCACAATGCACCAAGGCCGCCAGCAGGCAGGCCAGCCATGTCGGCAAATGCAAGCTGGTATCGAAGAATTCGGCCACGGTCTGCAGACCCCTGAGCTTCTTGCGGCGGAGCGCAACCGCTGATGGTGTTGCTTCCCCAGAAGGCCGAATTCTCTATCAGCGGACGGTTTACAGCAAGCCCCCGGCCCCGAATTTTACGCCCGGTTTCCCCACGGGCGAACGCTTTTGCCGTCTGCCCGGAGGGCCGCCAGCACGGGGCTATTCCTTCTTCAATGTGTCCTGAAACACCTTGCGGAACTTGTCGACCTTGGGGCGAATCACCAGCTGGCAATAGCGCTGCTGCGGATTTGTGCGGAAGTAATTCTGATGATACTCTTCCGCCTTGTAGAACTTCAGCAGCGGACTGATCTCGGTGACGATGGGGGCGTCCCAGATGCCCGCTTTGTTCAGCTCCTGTTTGCGTTTCTGTGCCAACTCCCGCTGCTGCTGGTCGTGATAGAAAATCACCGAACGATACTGGGTGCCCACATCCGGGCCCTGCCGGTTCCGCGTTGTGGGGTCATGCGTCTGCCAGAAGACTTCCAAGAGCTTGTCGAAGCTGATTTTCGCCGGATCGTAGCGGATCTGGCAGACTTCGGCGTGCCCGGTGGTCCCGGTGCAAACCTGCCTGTACGTCGGATTGGGGACCCTGCCGCCGGCATAGCCCGACTGGACGGACACCACGCCCTCCAGTTGCTGAAACACGGCTTCCACGCACCAGAAGCAGCCCGCGCCAAAGGTTGCCAGTTCCGTCCCGTCCGCGGGCTCCGCCCCACGCGCTGTGCCTTCCGCCGCAGCTTTCGCTGTGGAGTTCGTTGCCATCGGCTTGTCCCCCTCGAATCGGTCCGCTGCCGGGCTTGATTCCGCACACGGCGTCAGAACCAGCACGCCCAGCATCCATCTCCGCATTAACAACCGCAATCCACTCCAAATTGACCTTGCGTCCATCCCGCTGCCCCCTACCCTAGTCCTTTGAGCTTGCACTTTTTCGAGGTTCTGTTCCTCGAATACGTTCACTTTTTGAAGGTTGCGACGGTGGACTCCGCCACTGCGTTCGCCTTGCCGGCTTGCCTAATCCGCTGCCGTTACTTGCCGCCTTCACGACCGGTGGACTCCGCACCCTCCAGTTCCCTTCCGATGGCGTAGATTTCTTCCGCGTCCAAAACCTGGCTGTTACCCTGAAACAGGCGAGCGACCGCGGCGCTGTGGATCTTCATCTTGGCGCCTCCGATTCCGATCGCGCCGTAGCAGATGACTCCGTTCCGGGAAGCCGCCCGGTCTGACGCTTCGAGACCGCCGATTCCCCACGGAGGCACCGCATTCAAGTCAATCGCGACTTCCAACGTGGCACACGTCTGCCACACGTCGGCAGGCAGCAGTTCGACCCCCAGCGCCCCGGCCGAGATGACAACGGAGACTCCTTGCATGGCCGCGGCCAGCGAATCGCGAGCCGTCGCCAGCGGCTCCAACACGGCGGCTTCGACCCGCTCCCGCACCTTTGCGCCTACGTCTTCGGCACGCGTCAGCACTCGCGACCCCACACGGACGCGAGCTCCCTCGCGAGCGAGCAACCGCACCACGCGCTGCCCCACCGGCCCCGTCGCCGCCAGCACCAGGACGGTTGCGCCCTTCAATCTGACGTGGCGACCGGCGGCGATCACCGCCGCCGCCGCAGTGGTATTGGCGCCGTTGGCGTCCATCATCACCGAGACCCGCAGCGGCCCCAAGAAGGTCTGAAGAATCCGCCGCAACAGTTCCTCGGCCGCCCCCACCTCGGCGCCGCCCACAAAGATCGCCGTCGATTTCAAATCCTGCGGCCCGCGCGTGAAGATCGCGCCGTGAACCAGTCCGGGCACTTGATCCACCGTCACGCCGCGGTACTGCAGCAGATGTTCGACTCCCGCGTCAACAGCCACCACGGCATCGAAGACGCTGGGATGCACGTCCGGGTCCAGTTGCAAGAGGATGCGAGGTTTGCTCACGGAACGACTCCTGGCAAAACCTGACCGCGCTAAATCCGTCCGGGATCTAAAACCCTTGAAACGGGTGCTTGGCGGAATCCTTGCCAGCCAGCATCTCGTCCGCGGAAGGAGCGCCCTTCATCGCATTGGCAATCGCCGCCTTGGTCGCCTGGTAGTTGAAATCGTAGATCTTCCTGTCGTCCTCGGCCGCCGGATGAATGAACACGCCGCAGACGATGACCAGCTGCTCGCAATCCCCCTTCGGAATCACGCCTTCGGCCACCGAATCCGCCACTGCCTTGGCGACGGCCGCCTGAGCGGGGCCGAACATCTGCACGGCTTGACGCATGCCTTTGATGGTGACTTTCGTGATCATCACCGTGGACGGCTTGACGGCCAGATTCGGCGTCAGCACGGCCAGCAAGTTCGTGTGCCCTTCGCTCTGGCAAGCCAACGCGTTGGCGAACGCCATGCCCACCGGGCCGTCTTTGCTGCCGATCAGCAGATCAATATGGGCAATCTCGTTGCCTTCGCCAGCTAGGGCTTCTCCGATGAACATCGACATGCGATGGTTCTCCCTTCAAGGATGTGAACGACTGGGGCTTGACCAAGGTCGAGAAGTTAACAAACGATGGAACAAATTCAAGCACCCCGGCACGAAACGCAAGACGTTCCAGGGCACCGGAGGATCGGAGCCCACGGATACGCTTCCCAATCGCAGTAACAGGGTTTTAACGCCAGAACTCGAATGACGGAGACACGGCGACTGCTGATCCTCGGAGTCAGTGCCCGCGCGGCGGCGTTTTCAGCTGTCCGTGCCGGTTACATGCCCCTGGCGGTGGATTGCTTCCGGGACGAAGACTTGCCCGTCGGCAGTGTTTGCCGTCGCGTCGATTCTTATCCGACCGGTTTTGAAGCCGAGGCCGCTGCTCTCCCGCAGTGCCCTTGGCTGTATACCGGAGGGTTGGAGAATCATCCCAAGCTGGTCGGCCGCATCGCCAAGCAGCGGCCGCTCTTGGGCAACTCGGAGCGCGTCCTGCGCCGAGTGCGAAACCCTTTTGCGTTGGCCGAAGTGTTGCGGTGCGAAGGTCTGCCCAGTCTGGACGTCTCGGCTGCGCCCCCAGACTCGGCGTCCGCAGACTGGCTGCAAAAACCTCGGCGTTCTGGCGGCGGGCGGAGGATCGCGTTCGTCTCCCGGACTGCTACGGATCGGTTCGAGCCAATGCGGCGGTTTTACTACCAGCGTCACGTCCGTGGCACTGCGTGCAGCGCCGTCTACGTCGCGTCCAACGGCCGCGCTGTCTGGTTGGGGGCCACTCAGCAGTTGATCGGCACGCCGTGGACCGGGGCCAGGGGGTTTGAGTACGCGGGGTCAATCGGTCCGCTGGCCGTGTCCCCGGAAGAGCAGACACAATGGCGGGCCATTGGCCAGTGCCTGGCAGCCCGTTTCGAATTGTCGGGCTTATTTGGTGTGGATGCCGTGATGTCCGATGGCGCTCTTTGGGTTGTCGAGGTGAATCCGCGCTATACGGCCTCGGTCGAAGTGCTGGAATTGGCCCGCGGCGTGGACCTGTTGGGGCCGCACGTGCTGGCCTGTAAGACGGGCGAATTGCCGGCCGAACGATCCGGACGGTCTGAGGAGCGGCGTGTTGGAAAAGCGATCGTCTATGCCGAGCACGACGGACGCGTGCCGACCAGCTTCAAGCAGTTTCTTGGCAACGTCAATGCCAATCCAGCTCGGCCTGCAGTAGCCGACATCCCCGCCACCGGCCGGGCATTTCAGCGTGGCGAACCCTTGGTGACCGTGTTGGCCGAAGGCGGCTCGCTGAGCGAGGTCGAACAACGCTTGCAGCAGCAAGTGGCTCTGGTCCAGGCTGCTTTGGCGTGCGTGTGACGTTGCTGCAAGGAATGTTTGCCTGCGGAGTTTCCTTGGCCGGAAGGGGACGTTACACTGTTTTCCTCGCGTTGGATTCGAACGCCAAGTTTGCCAACGCACGGATACCGCGCAGGAAACTGCGACGATCCCCCAGCGACGACGACTACTTAGCCAACCGGGAGCAAGGCTCATGACGACGAGCCGGGAGACTTGCGGAATCATGACAAGCCGACGGGTTTTTCTCGGTCACGTGGCTGCCGCCGGCTGCACAGCCGCGCTGAACCGACAATCCGCGTCTGCTGCCGAAGGTCGCGTTCCGTGGACCATGCAGCTGTCCACTTCATCAATCCATTACCTGCGTTTGCCGATCGAACAGGCTTGCGAGCGGATCGCCGAATTGGGCTTCGAGGCCGTGGACATCTGGTCTGCCCATCAAGGCTGCCCGCACTTGGACGATGTGGCCCAACGCTTGGGGACGGACGGATTGCGCAAGGTGCTCGACCGGCGCAAGCTGAAGTTGTTTGCGTTTTCGGTATACGCTGGCGGCTACGCGCGGTACGCCCAGCTGCTGGGCGAGTCCGGTGGCGGCGTGGCGGTGCAGGGCAGCGCGGGGCCATGCGAGCCCGGCGAGTTGACCGCGCGGATGAAGGCGTTCCTGGAAGCCCTGAAACCTCAGATCGAGTTGGCGGAAAGGTACAACTCGTATCTGGCCATCGAGAACCACGGGCACGCCCTGTTGGACTCGCTGGACTCGTTCAAAGCCTTTGTGGATCTGAATCGGTCGCCGCGGCTGGGAATCGCGCTGGCCCCCTATCACGTCCAGGCGGGCAAGGCGTCGGTCGAGGATGCGATCGCGATTTGCGGCGGCCAACTGTTCTTCTTCTACGCTTGGCAACATGCCGACGGTGTCGGCCAGTTGCCAGGTGATGGCCCGACCGATTTCCGCCCTTGGCTCGCGGCGCTCGCCAAGATCCGCTATCGTGGCTGCGTTAACCCGTTCATGCACGGCGACTTGGAGCCCGAAACGATGTCTGCGGCGTTGGCCAAGAGTCGGGATTACTTGGTGCGGAGTTGGACCGAAGTGCAGCAGCGAACCGCTGGGAATTGACCACGTTCAGGAGACCGAGTTGATGACCAATTTCACCTGGATCGACGGCAGCATCGTCGGGATGTACCTGCTGGCCACGATGATTGCCGGCATCATGGTGCGGAAGTACGTCTCCCGCGTCGATCACTTTCTGGTCGCTGGCCGCGAAATGAACGTCTTTCTGGGGATCGCCTCGCTGGCGGCCACCGAATTCGGCATCGTGACCTGCATGTACACGGCCCAAGCCGGCTACACGCGCGGGTTCTCCGGCTCGATTCCCGGGATCCTCAACGCGCTGGCCATGTTCTTCGTCGGCTGGACCGGATTCTGTGTCAAGCCGTTGCGCGACTCCGGGGCGATCACGATCCCGGAGTTGTTCGAGCAGCGGTACGGCAAGTTCGTCCGCTGGCTGGCGGGCGTCGTGATCGTCCTGGGCGGTCTGTTGAACATGGGCGTCTTCCTGCGGGTCGGCGGCCAGTTTCTGGTGGTCTGTTGCGGCATGAATCTGCAGTACCTGGAAATTGCCATGACGGTGCTGCTGGTAGGCGTCGCCGTGTACACGATCATGGGCGGTATGCTCTCCGTGCTCGTGACCGACTTCCTGCAGTTCATCGTGATGAGCGCCGGGATGCTGGTAGTGACCATTCTGGTGCTCAGTTACGTCGGCTGGGACCGGATGATCGACGCCGTGGAGACGAACTATGGCGAAGGCGGCTTCAATCCTTTTGTGGCCCCTGACCTGGGCTGGGCGTTTGTGGTGTCGAACCTGTTCACCAACATCGCCTCGGTTTTGACTTGGCAGACGTGCATCGCCCGGTTGCTGGCGGCCAAGGACAGCAAGACGGGCCGCCGCGTCTATACGGGCACCGCGTTCTTCTTCGTTTGCCGCTGGATCATCCCCGGCCTGTGGGGCATCGCGGCGCTGGCCATGATCGAACCGGCGGTGGTCGAGACGATCGGGCTGCAGTTTGGAGAGAAGGATGGCTCGCTGTTCGCCATGCCGTTTTTCCTGGCCCAAATCGTCCCCGCTGGGATGATGGGCGTGCTGGTGGCAGCCATGCTGGCGGCCGATATGTCCACCGATTCGTCGTATATGCTGACCTGGGGCAGTGTGATTTACAACGACATTCTGGCCCCGTTCCGCCGCAAGCCGTGGCCGGAAAAGCGAGGCATCCTGTGGAACCGCTGCATCGTGGCGTTGATCGGCATGTTCCTGCTGTTCTGGGGCCTGTGGTACAAGCTCGAAGGAAACCTCTGGGAGTACCTGCAGACGACCGGGGCGATTTATCTGGCGAGCATGTCGGCGTTGCTGATCGCCTGCTGCTACTGGAAACGGGCCAACAACTGGGGCGCCATCGCGGCCATCCTCGTCGGCGCCGCGCTGCCCGTGCTGGCCTTGTCGCTCAACCTGTTCGTCCAAGTGCCCCTGCTGGACGAGACCGGAGCCCAAATCGTGAAAGACGGCAAGCTCATGACGCAGGGCTTGGCCAAGTACTACGTGGGTGACAATTTTGTGAATATCGGCACGTTCTTGGCCACCGGTTTGGCCATGGTCGTGGGGTCCTTACTCAAACCGCGTTCCTCGAACTAGCAACAAAAAGGGAAACGGACACGCAAAGACGCCGTCCATGATGGCACGGTCGAACGAACCGGGGTCAGGCTTACAGAATTCAATTTTGGCCGAGCAGGGTCGTACCACATGGCTGGCAGCGCGATCGGCCAAAACTGAATTCTGTAAGCCTGACCCCGGCACCCCCAAAAAAACGCCGAAACCTACTTTGGTGCCAGACTGTAACCCAAGGGCCGACGCGGTCGGCATTTACGGAGGTAAGTCATGGATCCAATCGCAATGCTCAGCAGGCATCCGGTCTGGGGCTTGCTCACGCTGGCCGCGTTGGCTTGGTATTCAAGCGTGACCGTGTACGTCGCCATCCGCGGTTCGATGGATATTAAGCACATGCTGCGCTCCCTGTCCGACCAGCAACGCGACGGCTAGGACTTCGGCCACGCAAAATCTGCCCCCATGCCGGCTGAACGGGCTTGGCCTTCGGGCCTGCGTTTCCGACCGTCGTCCAGGCAACCGGCAGTCGTCGATATTGCCCAACCGGGACAAGTCCACGCCAGTCCCCCCCCGCTTGCGCATCTGGACAGTCCTTTTTTTCTATGAGATCTTTCTTTTATCAAAACGTCACAAGGAGTAGAATTCCACAGGAGGGGAATGTAGGCTTTTCGTCGCTGTGCGATCAGGGATCGATCTGCGATTCAATCAAAACTCTATTTGTTGAGCCGATCATGAACAAGGTCACTGGCTTTTTGGTTCTAGGTGTCTGTGTCGGATGTCTTTCTTTCGGCTGCTCCGGGGGCGGCGACTTCAAGGTTGGCAGGGTCAAGGGGCAAGTCACGTGCCAGGGTCAACCTGTAGCAGGCGCGTTGATCCAGTTGATCCCCCAGGCGACGGGTGACAGCGGGATGAGCGGCAAGTCGGCGATCGGCACCGCGGATGATAATGGCAACTTTGAGCTGTCGACGTACCAGCCTGGCGATGGTGCTGTCATCGGCACGCACAGTGTGAAAGTGGGTTCGCCGGATCCGGAAAAGGGGCTTCCGGGAGCCGTTCCGGATGGGTTGACCTTTGAGGTAAAACCAGGCACGAACGAACTGAAGATTGAATTGGTGCCGGGTGCCGGCAGCCCGAAATAAGCATAGACGCTTTGCGCGTATTCGCCAGACGATCACACGCCGTGTCGTTCGGCACAGCTTTCATGATGATCGATCCTGTATCATGTTTACTCTTGTCGCGAAAGGACAACCCATGTCTCGTCCACGATGCAGCCGAGGTTTCACCTTGGTAGAACTACTGGTCGTTATTGCCATTATCGGAATTCTGGTTGCGCTGTTGCTGCCGGCCATCCAGGCGGCGCGTGAGGCGGCGCGACGGACCCAATGCACGAACAATCTGAAGCAACTGGGAATCGCGTTTCATAATTACCACGACACGTACAAGGTTTTGCCGTCCGGCAGCATCTCCGTCTTCATCCGCGACGGCCAATGGGCCGGCGGGTTGACTGCCGCTCCGGCCAGCGGCAATGACGCCACCCTGTGGAGCGCGTTCATCCTGCCCTTTGCCGAGCAAAGCGTCCTGTACGACCAAATCGTCGGGATGGGCTGGTTCGTCAACTGGGACGACGATGGTCCGAACGAAACGCTGCTGGAGACTCGTCTGGGGATGTACCAATGCCCCAGCGCTCCGGAGATTTCCCAGATCTATAACAACAACGGCGTTGACTCTCGCGTTTCGGGCAACTACGGCGTCGTGGTTTCAGGGTATGTGGGGTACGTGCAACCCGCCTGGACCAATCAGCACCTGGATGACGGTGCACGCGTGGGCGACATGCAGGAGGACTATCGCCACGACGGCCCGATTCATCTGCGGAACGGCTCTCGGACGATGGCCCTGATTGTCGACGGGACCAGCAACACGCTGATGATCGGCGAACGGAACCGGCCGGTCGATATGATGACCAATGGCAAGTATTTCAACTACTGGTACATCGGAACGCCGACCTGCACGGACCGGGTCTCCGAGTACTGCGGCTCGACGGGCATCGAGTTGAACTCGGCGAATCGCGGCGAGTACGCCTACGCGGGCTTCCGCAGCATGCATCCGGGCTCGGTCCAGTTCGCATTGTGTGACGGCTCGACGCGGGCGATCTCGGAGAACGTTGCGCGGGATGTCCTGAGCGCGCTGGGCACCCGTTCCGGTTCCGAGTCCGTGCAGATGCCGTAGAGTCCGCATCAAGCAGCGACGCATCGGTCGTTTTGCTTTCAGCCGTACCACGGGCGTTCCGCTGTGGTCGACCACAGCGTGACGCCCGTTCCGGCCGATCGGCATCCGGGCGGCTGCGGACCCCGATTCGCCGCTGACGCTTCCCGCGGCGGCGACCAGACTGCGGCAGGCAGAACACCTGTGGCAGGTCCAGGGCCGCGCCAAAGGCCGTCGTCGCGGTGGCGATCAGGGGCATCCCGGCTGTCCCGCCCGACACGCATCGCAACCGTCAGGCTGTCGCCCCGAGGGCGGGGCCAATGGTCAGGTCAGCCACTTCGTGCGATAGTGGTTCTGAATCCAACGCTCGGCTTCCGGCGCGCCGGGGACCTGCATCTGGGCGTTGTCCCATTCGATCGGTCGCCCCAGACGCAGCGCCAGGATACCCGGCAAATAGGCCTCGGAAACGCGGGCTCCCACCTGGAAATCGTTGTAGGTCGCGGGGCCGCCCTTGCACGCGTCGAACCACTCTTGCATGTGATTGTCGTGACTGAGTCGCGGCACGCTGAGGGGCAATTCCTGGACGGCTTCGTGATTCAAGACGCCGCGCCATTGCGGGTCGCCGTCAAGTTTCATGATGCCGGCCACGCCCCAGCCATCAGTATAGAGCTGTCCCCGCTGTCCGACGAACAGGCAGCCTGTGTTGGGCAGTTGTCCCCGAACGCTCTTGACGCCGTCGGTGATTTCGGCGGGCGGATACTTGCCGCCGTCACCCCACCACAGCGTGACCGGCGGCAGTCCGTCGCGTGCGGCGTACTCGAAACGAAAGCACCCTTGAGAAACGTAGGTTTCCTTGACCGGTTCGGGGAGTTCGGCCGTGACGCGGACCGGCGCGTTCAGTTTCAACGCCCGGACCGGCAATTGGAACGTATGTGCGCCTTGGCCGGACAGCATGCCGTTGCACAGATCCAGCCAGTTCTGGGTCGCGATGCAACCGGGCATATAAACCCTGGCCTTGAACGGCCGCCAGGCACAAGGTCCCAGCCAGAAGTCCCAGTTCAGCCCTTCGGGAAGGGGATCCTCGCCCGCCGGGCGATCGTGACTCGGTGGGAACTTCCCGCAGTAGTCCGACCACAGATAGACGCGTTCAATCGGGCCCAGCACTCCCGCCTGGATGATCTCCACGCTGCGGCGGAAGGCCCTGCTGCTCACGCCCTGGGTCCCCATCTGCGTGGCGACTTTGCACCGCGGTGTCAGTTCCGTCAGTTCGCGAGCCTCGGCGATCGTACGCACCAGCGGTTTCTCGCAGTAGACGTGTTTGCCCGCCTGCATCGCCCGCACCGAAATCGGCGCGTGCCAGCGCGAGCCGACGGCGATCACCACCGCATCGAGGGATTTCTCCGCATCCAGCAGTTTCCGATAGTCCTCGTACAACCGGGCCTTCTCCAGGGCCCGGTCCCCGCCCTCGACTTTGCCGGCGAGAGCCTGGCGCGTATTGGCGAGTTGGCGCTGATCGACATCGCACAACGCCACCAGGTTTTCGCCCTGGCCCAGAATCTCCATCATCAGCGCGCGGCTACGGCCGCCTGTTCCCACAGCGGCCACGTTCAGCCGGTTGCTCGGCGCATCGGCGCCAAACAGTCGCGACGGCAGGACCAGGGGCGCGGCCATCGCCCCCGCGCCGGTCGCGATGGCCGTCGTCAACAACTTCCGCCGGGTCACCCGCGTTGTCACGCTTGAGAAACGGGACATCCTTATTCTCCTACGAAAATGGTGAAAGCCCATGTGAAGAAGACCTTCCAGAACCCGACGCCTCCGGCCTGAAAGCAGCCGTGTTCACCGCACGTCAGCAACCCGGTCCCCGCAATGGCCAGAACGCCGCAGCCGCCTGCCAGCAGGAAAACCGCCGCAACGCCGCAGAACCCGCTTGCCTGCAAGCGGCAGACGTACACGGTCGACAGGGCTGCCATGCACGTAGCGTAAAGCCTCGAAGCATGCCAGTCAACAAATCGAGCGCGAAACGGGGTTAGTTCCCTTGCAGCCACTGGCGGGCGAAGCTCTCGGCCAGGATGCGGTTCGGAAACGGATGGATGGACGTTTGGACGCCCGGCCGGTCCGCTTCCGGCGTGCGGGCGACGATCTCACGCCGCCAACGATCCGCCTGTTCGGGCACATGGAACACATTGGCCTCGCGCCGCGGGCGGGTGCCGGCCGGCACCGACACGACCACCACGAAATGCGGCCAGTCGGCCAGCGGATCGGCGTAGGGCAACTGCCGCAGATGCAGGAATAGCCGCCGCTCGATCTCCGCGAGATCCTCCCCGAAGCACTCCTTGAAGCGTCGCACGTTGTCCGGCAGGACGCCCGGCGGCACGATTCGGCCCGGACCTTCCCAGGGCTGGAGCCGGCTGGTCTGGCGGACGAATTCGTGGAACGCGGCGCGGTGGTTCTTGGCCAGGTAGTGCGTCAGCGCCCAAGCGGCCGCGTAGCCGGTGGAAGTCAGTTGCACGGCCCCCACGGTCTGTGCGACCAGTTGCCCGTCCGCCTCGTCCGCAGTCCGGTTCTTCAGCCACTGTTCCAGTTCGAACATCCGCAGGTCGTTCACCTGGCCCGCGCCCTTCCATTTCAGCTGCCGGTCGGTCGTCGTTGGGGCCAGGAATTCGGCCAGACCTTCGTTCAGCCACATGGGCCAGACGGACAGCCGTTGTTGGACGCCGATGTTGTGCAGGATTTGATGCGCGCCCTCATGCGCGATGGTCGCGATGGCCTGCTGGACCGCCAGGTCCGGCTGGATCCGCCACAACTGGGATTCTTCATACAAGACCACCCGGTTGGTCAGCATGTCGTAGTAGGCGACTGTGTCCTCCGGCATGGGACGGAGCTTCTGGAATTCGGCCGCCGTGCGAAAGATGATCACCACCAGCGGCCACTGGGGCGGAGCGACCTCGATCGCCTGGGTTTGCGCGTACGCCACAACGCCTCGAAACATGGTTTCCAGAATGCGGCTGGCCGCCTCGGCAAACGATTCGCTGCAATTGTACAGGTGCAGGTAGTGCCGTGTTTCCTTGCTTTGAAAGCCGGGCAAGAGCGCCGCACGTAACTGGTCGGCGACCGCCGCTTTGGCCATCGGTTCGAAGGGCCTTTCGGTGTTCTGCGTCTGGGCGGCGGGCCGTTGGACCAGTTGTCCGTCCGGCAGCATGACGACGCGCTGCTCGCCGACGACGCCCCACAGCTTACCCACGACGGACGAGCCCCGGTCGTCGACAGTCAACACGCATCGGCCGCCTCCCGGCGTGACGGGTCCGGGAGGGAGTTGCAGGCCCGCGGTCTGCCAGGCTGCTCCGTCCCCGTGCGGCGTCTCGGCCGCTGCCGCAATCCCGGCCGGCAGCAGGGCGGCCAGGCCGGCGGCGAACGCGGCTCGGAGGACGGTGGGTAGACGGGGCTCGCCGGGGCCGGCTTGCCGGCCCAGGAAGCGTGACATCCCGGTCATTCTTCCTCTCCCGATTCCGGATGATCCGGCTTCAAATCATATCGCTTGATTTTGCGGTCCAGCGTCGAGCGTTCAATCCCCAGCAGGGCGGCAGTCCGGCTCTTATTCCAGCCTTCGGCGTTGAGCGTCGCCAGAATGTGCTGCCGCTCGACGTCCGCCAGCGTCGCCGGCTGGTGCGGGCTGGCCGGCAGCGGAATCTCGCCGGATTCACTCGCCGGCGCCAGGCTGGTCAGCGTCAGGTCGTCCACGTCGATGCGGTCGCCGCGCGACAGGACTACCGCCCGCTCGATCACGTTTCGCAATTCGCGGACGTTGCCGGGCCAGCGGTACTTCTGCAGCAGTTCCAGGGCGGCGGGCGTAAAGCCGTGCAGCTTTTTGCCGGTCTCGCTGTTGAAGCGATCCAAAAAGTAGACGGCCAATTCGATCACGTCCTGGGCGCGTTTTCGCAGGGGCGGCACCACAATTTCGACCACGTGCAAGCGGAAGTACAGGTCCCGTCGGAACTTGCCGTCGGCGACGTCCTTCTCCAGTTCGCGGTTGGTCGCCGCGATCACGCGCACGTCGACTTTGATGGCCTGATTTCCGCCCACGCGCTCGAAGGGATGCCCCTCGAGCACGCGGAGGAATTTGGCCTGGATCGACGGGCTCATTTCTCCGATCTCGTCCAGCATCAGCGTGCCGTGGTGGGCCGCTTCGAACTTGCCGATCTTGCGTTCCGTCGCCCCCGTGAACGCGCCCTTCTCGTGCCCGAACAGCTCGCTCTCCAGCAGCGTTTCGGAGAGTGCCGCGCAGTTCAGGCAGACGAACGGTCCCTTCTTTCGCGGGCTGGAGAAGTGAATCGCCCGCGCGACCAGTTCTTTGCCCACGCCACTTTCGCCGCGGATCAGCACGGTGGCCCGGTTGGGCGCCGCTTGGGCGATGGCCTCGTGCAGTTTCTGGATCAGCGGGCTGTTGCCCACGATTTCGCTTTCGGCGCCCAGCCGTTTGCGCAATTGGGCGACTTCGCTTTGCGTCTGCGAGAGGTTCTCCGCCAGTTCCTGCTGGCGAGCGAGGTTCTTCAGGGCCAGGGCCACGTTGTCGGCCACGGCCAGCGTGAATTCCAAGTCGTCCGGATCGAGCGTCTCCCTGGCGTGCGTGGAGTAGACGTGAATCAGGCCGACGACTTTGCCGTCCTGCCGGATGGGCGCGGCGATCACGCTGGTCGACTCGATTTCGCCCTTGCTGTTGCGCGTGCCCAGCGTGCTGTCGTCCTGGACGTTCCGCGCCAAGACGGCCTCCCGTTCGCGGAGCACGGTCGCAGCCAGGAACGTCGAGATGCGGTGGTATTTCCCTTCGGGGCCAGCTCGCGACGCGACCACGTGCAGGTCGGAGACTTCCAGGTTGTCGTCCAATTGCCGAGGTCCCAGCAGCATCGCGCCGGCGTCGCTGCGCGTGCCCTCGAAGAGTCCGTCCAAGGCGAGCCGGGCGACCGCCTCGATGTCGGTCTGGTTCGCCAGATTGAAGGCCAGCCGGCACAGTTGGGTCGCCGCCTGCCCCAGACGCTGGGTGCTGGACGGAGCGCGGCCGGGGGACAGCAGCGTCGTCTGGCCGCGGCGGTGCGTGATGTGGGTCGGCTGCAGCGTCTCCTGCAGTTGCGAATCGCTGGTGTCCGAGGGCAGCATCCCGGACACCGTCTCCTCGCCCGGTTCGCTGGTCAAGCCGGGTTTGGCCCCCGCGTCGGCAATCGCCTTGCTCAGATCGAAGCAGAACGTCATCTGGCAATTCGCGATCCGGATCACGTCGCCTTCGCTCAGGCCGATATCGCCCGTCACTCGTTGGCCGTTCACCAGGGTCCCATTGCGGCTGTCCAGATCCCGCAGCGTCCATTGGCCCTGGGTGGAAAAGACCTCGGCGTGATAGCGGCTGCAACGCTCGTCCTTGATCACGATCTGATTGGTCGGCGCGCGGCCGATCGTGACGGTCCGCCCCTGGGTCAGCCGGGAGACGTCGGACCACTTGGACCCTTCGCGAATCACTAGATAGGCGAGCATCGGCCCTCCTGCCGGCGTGCCAAAAGAGCTTTTATTGCAAATATTTCCTGCCACGATTATATTTAGGGTACACGAAATAGCTGGCCGTGACGATCGTTGCCAACAGCCAAAAACAAGCTATTTAAGCACACAGACGGAGTCGTCTCCATTGCCTTGGGGGCGGGCTGGCCGGCGGTTTTCGTTCTTTCAGGGGTTTCCCAGGAGATTACCAGATATGTCGCAGAGCTTGATTCGGCCGTTTCGCTCCGCCAAATGGGTCTTGGCGATACTGACGTTTTTCCTGCCCGCCGCGGCCTGGGCGCAGGCTTGGAACTACTCCCAACGATCCGTCGGTGGCATCCTTGTCGACCCCAGCGGCGCAGTGCGGTTGCCGACTGTCGCCGAACGCCAGGAGATGCTGGCCGCGGTGCGGGCGGAAGCGAATCAGGTGCCGGCCGAACTGGGCCAACGCGCCGAACTGCGGAAGGTTTCGCTGCGGGCCTTGGAGGCCGCCCTCGCCGACCTGCTAGCAGGCAACCGAGAGCGGCTGCCCGACGAACTGCTGTACCTGGCCGGACTGCAACGCGTGCAGTACGTCCTGGTCTACCCGGAGCAGAACGATATCGTCCTGGCCGGGCCGGGCGAAGGTTGGCGGTTCGACGACAACGGGAATGCCGTCGGCGTGACGACGGGATTGCCCGCCATCCGGCTGGACGACTTGCTGGTGGCCTTCCGGACCGTCGAGGCGGCGCGGACGGAGGGCATCTCGGTGTCGATTGACCCGACCGCGGACGGGCGTCAACGTTTCGAGACGTTCATGAAACGGCAGCGCACGTTCGATCCGTCCGTGCTGCCCGTGGCGGCCCGCGCCTTGGGTCCCCAACAGGTGACGCTCACGGGAGTTCCGGCCGACAGCCATTTCGCCCGGATTCTGTTTGCCGCGGATTTCCGCATGAAACAGCTGGCAATGAAGCTCGACAAAGCGCCCGTGGCGGGACTCCCCAGCTACCTGGACATGCTAAAATCGAGGAACCAACTGCCCGGCAGTGCGACGCCGCGGTGGTGGATGGCCTGCCATTACGAACCGGTCGCGCACAGCGACGATCGCCTGGCTTGGCAAATCCGAGGGCAAGGCGTCAAGGCCCTGACCGAAGATGAGGTCGTCGCCGACGACGGCACGGTGCAAGGCACGGGGCGAGCCGATCCAACCGCCAAGCAGTGGGCCGATCTGCTCACCAAGCATTATCCGGATCTGGCCGCAAAGGACTCGACGATGGCCCAGTTGCGGAATTTGATGGATCTGTGCGTCGCGTCGGCCTTGATCAAGCGGGAGAACTTGGTGAGTCGGGCCGGGGGAGCAGGCTTTCCGCTGTTGACTCAGCCGGACAGCAAATTCGCCTTGGGCCAGTTGCCGGCGCCCAAGACGGTGGAGCCCCAGTGCAGTTTCCTCAAGATCGGACGCCACTATGTGATCACCGCTTCAGGCGGCGTGCAGATAGAGTCCTGGGAAGTGGCGAGCAACCAAATCGTCGTCCCGCAGTTGAAGACGGTCCACTCGCAGGGCACGCCCAAGTCGGGCACGACTTGGTGGTGGAACTGATCGCCAAGAAAGCGGTCGCGTGGAACACTTAAGCCCGGCCTTCTCCAGAAGCCGGGCTTTTTTCGTTGCGTTTGGCAACCGTGCTCTCTGCAAACGCCCGCAGGTTGACGAAACGCACCCTCTTCAGCGAGTAAGCCGCCGTGACGAAATAGTCGTCTACATAAGGCGGCTGGCCAGTTGCCTGCTCGGGCGGGTCGGCAGATTTCAGCAGGACGAGTTCGCTGGCCTTCAGGACCTGCGCGATCCTGGCCGCGATCGAGTCGCTGGTCACGCCCCACGTGTGCGGCAAAGGCCGCGGCGGCAAAGTCGCTTCGATTTCCCGCAGAAACTGAACCGGAGAAAAGATGGTCGGTTGGCGGCCCTCGCTGGCGTCCAACCGCGGGAGCAAGCGGTTCCAATCCGTTTCCCAGCCGCAAGCGGGCAGCCGCGTCGCCAGCAGGCGGGCCGAAACCCCCAGGACTTCCACACACAGCCAATGCGCCGCCTCCTCGCCCAGTCCCCAGGCGGAGTCTGCCTCGCGGATGGCGTCGGCCAGTTTTCCGCCCCCTGCGATCAAAACGTTGACGGCGGGGCTCTGCTGGGCCAGCCAACGGTGGAAAGCCGCGGCGAAGCGGGCGAAGCCGAACAGGCTGCCGCCCGCCTTGACCACTCGGATCGGCAACCCGTTCATGACCCCGACTCCTCGCGCATGAGGACCGCCAGCGCATAGGCCGTCGCGGCTCGGGAAACCGTCGGTCCCAGCCGATCCGCCAGCGAAAAAAGCGGGCCAACGTGGCCGGCCTGAGTGAGGACACGCCGTGCCAGGAATTCTCCGTGGCCCGATACGACGACCGGAAAGCCGAGGCCTGCGTCCGCGTTCCAGCCGCGCCGCACGACGCGACCCAGCGCCGCCAGCACGAGCGCCGCCTGGGCCACCGCCGCCGAGGCCGCCAACTCGACGGCGTCCGGCACGCCAAACTCGGTCTCGTCCGCGCAGATCATCCGGGCCAAGCGGGCTACGGCGGCGGGGCGAGTGGCGGGGCGGCCGTCCGCGGTCTGCAGGTCGTCCGGTTGCTCCGGCAACTCGCCCCGCACCAGGTACACGTCGCGCATGGTCGCGAACAACTCCTGGGCCACGCTGCACGTTTGCCCGCGGTACCGCACCCGCCTCGCCACGGCACACACCGGGCTGCGCTCGACGCCCGTATAAACCAGTTCGCCCGCCAACAGACGCTGGGTATCGGTGCGGCCCGCGGCCGCCGGCTGTCCATCGAGCAACGGGATCAGATCGCAGGTGGTGGACCCCACGTCAATCAGCAGCGCGGCGCCGGCCGGGGCGCAACGCCCCGCCAAGGGGTGCGATCCCGGAATATGGCGACGCCAGCGGAAATGCTAGCATGAGGGACCGTGCAAAGAAATTGGTCTGGAGCCGTTCGAGTTTTTTCGGTCTCCTTGCAATACGACGAACGTCTGTTTTGCAG
>Ga0209723_1000331_pt1 | contig 91863 bp, 70 predicted proteins | sample BiotimSIPDNA_2_FD_185750 | JGI IMG/M metagenome (GOLD analysis project Ga0209723, IMG submission 185750) | Anaerobic biogas reactor microbial communites from Washington, USA - Biogas_R2 time_0 SIP DNA (SPAdes) (version 2) | ecosystem: Engineered > Bioreactor > Anaerobic > Unclassified | place... | reverse complement strand
AGCTGCTGGTGATCGATGTATGCCGCTCGGGGCAGGCCCTGTTCCCTCCGCCCGAGGGTTCGCCCTTCGTGGCCCGGTCGGGCTTCGAGTCAGGGGCTCAGCTTCGCGAGTGGATCGACGAGGCGCATAGGGCGGGGCTGCGGGTCTACGCGGGGATGAACCTCCTCCGATGGTGGGGACCGGAGTCAACGGATCCGAATCCTGTCGAGGCGCGGTCGGACCTTGTAGAGCTGGACACCAACCTGACCTGCTACGGAGTCGAAGAGGGGGTCTTCGCGTCGCCATGGTCCCGGGCGGTGCAGGATGCGCTACGAGGGCTCCTCACGAAGCTGGCGACCGACTACCCGGACCTCGATGGCCTCTACGTGGAGTGGAGGCTTTCGATGACCAGCTGCCTGGGTTACTCCGATGCGGCCAGGGCGGCGGCGATCCGCGCTCTGAGCATTGACCCCGTCGACGTCCGCCTGTTCGGCATAGAGCCGGACGACAGTCCTCCGCTCAAAGCCTGGTTCGAGTGGCGGCTGTCGTCCTTCCGCGAGATCCTGGGAGAGATCCGCGAGGCGTTCCGGACCGCGTCGGGCGGCAAGCCCATGCTCTCTCGAGCGACGTGCGGGGCCGGCGCGTGGAAGCTACGCTACAGAGCAATCTCAGCCCAGGACTGGCTGGAGTGGCGGTTCCACAGCGTCGTGGATGATCTGGTCCTGGAGATCGACCTGACGCGAGGGGTCAACACGCCCATCAACGAGTTTCGCGCGGGCTATAGGCTCTACGAGACCATCCAGCCGCCGGGTCATCCGTACCTGCTGGTTCCCGGGGAGCTGCAGGGCAAGCGCGTCTCCCTGCCCGAGGCGGCCGAACGGATGGACAAGTGGCCGCTGCCTCCGCTGCCGCTCTTCGTGGACCCCTCCCAGGCGGACCAACTGGAGTCGGCCTTGGCGCTATTGGCCGTGCTTCGTGACAATGAGCGATGACCTGAGTACGTGGCAAGAGAGAGGAGCGCGTAGATGAAACCGCCCAATGAGCTTGACCGCCGCAACTTCCTCAAGCGCGCAGGAACAGTGGCGTTCCTGAGCGCCGCCGCTATCAAGGCCGCTTCCAGGGCGGAGACACAGGGCCCGCCGCCGCCGCCGATTGCGTGCTGCGAGGGCACGTGCGGTCTGCTGCCACCGCCCTCCTGTGCTCCGTCGTGTTGCGGGCCCCTGATCCCGCCGGACTAGGAAGGCCGCTGCTAGTGGGTACCTTGGGTCGCGATCGCCGGGCCAACGCGAAGGCGGTGACCCGGTGATCGCTCTCGTCAGCACAGGCCCCGAGTTCACGGAATGGTTCTCGGGCGAGGCCGAGCGGCTCCGCACCGCGAGTCCGTGCCCTGTCGAGGTGTGGGGGCACGAGCCGCAGGTGGAGCTTCCGGCTGGGTTCGAAGCCACCCCGGAGGAGATTGAGGACATCATCCAGTTCCAGGACTGGCGCCTGAGAACCCATGTCCCCTTCGACCCGGATCTCACGCGCGAACAGTGGATCCAGTTCGCGGAAGTCAACTTCAGCTATTACACCTCGGCGTTTCGCATCGCCCGTGACAACCGTGGCCTGACTCACATCGTCCTCTCTGGCTCGTCCCGGGCGGGCCAACGCGTCGTCTGTGGGGCCGCACGACGCCTCGGGCTGAATGTCACTTGCCTGGAGCCGGCCATCTTCCCTCGCCCCGAGGGCGCCGCCCTGATGCTCACCAAGGGCCGGGCTCACTACGCGGTGCCGGCGGACCAGTTCCTCGACTGGAGGGATCACACCCTAGACGATGCGCGCATGCGGGAGTACCAGGCCTGGTGGATCTCGGATCGGCGCACGAAGCACGAGAAGTTCGTTGAGAGAGCGGAACTGGCCCTCCCCGATGGGGCGGTCATCTGGTTCCAGCAGGTGCCGGGCGATGCCGCCCTCTACCGCTGGTGGGTGCCCGACGGGGCGTTGGACCGCATCGAGCGTGACCTGCGCGCCGTCGACGGGCACGTGAAGGGGCACCCCCGGGCGGATGACAGCCGCCTTCCCCGGTTCCCCGCGGATCGCACCATCGACCGGAAGACCAACATCCACGACGTGCTGCCCAGGTGTCGCGTCGCCGCCGTGCTGTCGAGCGCCGTTGGCATGGAGGCGTGGATGTACGGCCTGCCCGTCGCGGTATACGGCGCCCCCTTCTACGCTCAGCCGGAGCTGGTCAACTCGTCGATCCCGGACGCGCTCGCTAGCCCGCGGGTCGATGACGCGGAGCGGATGCGGTTCCTCGACTACTTCATCCACGAATACACGGTGCTTGTGAGCGACGCGGAGACCACGGTGCGGCGGGTCCTGGCCTAACCGCCTCGCCGACACTTGGAGGGGCTGAGCCTCGGGGCTCGCGACTCGCACCCCGTGTGCGGTGACCTCTTGCTCAGCGATTCTCCTCGGTGTAGGACTCCAGTAGCTCGATGACTCGCTCGATAGGGATCGCCATGCCGGTCCCGTAGCCAGCGATGGCCACATTGACCCCGATCACCAACCCTGTGGCCGCGTCGAGAAGGGGCCCGCCCGAGTTCCCAGGCTCCAGGACAGCCGAGTGCTCGATCATGAGCAACCTACCGTCCGCCGTCTTATCCAGACGCGAGACGTGCCCCCTCTGGTAACTCGGGCTGGGCAGGGTGCCCTCTGCGCTGAGTAGCGTCCCGAGGGGGTAGCCCAATGCCTCTATGTCTGTCCCCACCTTCAGGGACTCCGCGCGCCCCAAGCGCATCGAAGGCAGCCTCACAGCTCCGTCGATACGCAGGAGCGCAAGATCGCTGGGTAGGTCGTCGAGCCTCTTCACACCGGGGTGTTCACCCGCATAGACTACCGTCGCGGCAAGGACCTCCATGCCATCCCCCCCTTCCGTGGGAACGCCCACCAGGGCCTCTCTTCCGTACTCGACGACGTGGGCGTTGGTGACGATCAGGTCTGGATGCGAGACAGCGAAGCCACTACCCTCGCCGGTGTCGGTCCCGATCAGAAGAGGCGCGCCCGCTTTGGCGGACCAGAGAACTGTGCGAGACGGGGAGCCTGCTGGAGTGCGCGATGGGCTTCGGTATTGCGACAGCAGCACGGTGCCGACTACGAAGAGGGTCACCACAAGAGAGGGCACGACGAGTATCCAGGTCGGTACTGCCCGCTTAGACCGTGTGGGAGGGGCCTGCGTTCCCGGAAGTGATGTCTCCGAGGCGAAACGGTACCCATAGCCAGACCGAGGTGGGGCCGGCTTAGGGCCAGTCATCGAGTGCCCGCACTTCACGCACCGCACCGCGGCCGGTTCGTTGACTAGTCCACAACCTGGACACACCATCGGGATCCCCTCTCGCCTCCTATGACTCGCCGCGTAACCGCTGAATGAGCTGGCTAGCAGCTTCCGCCTGCTGAATGGCGCGTAGTCGTCGGCTCACCATCTCGCGCCTCGAGGTGGCCTCCTCGTTGGCCCGTAACTCGAGGGCGGCGTCATACTGGACCCTAGCTGCTTGTAGGTGGCCCGCCTCGGCGAGTGTATCAGCGAAGGCGAGCCGCAGGTCGTGGTCTCGAGGGCACTGGCGAGCGTAACACTCGGCAAGCTCACACGCCGCGGCCTTGGCCTCCGGATCGCCGGTCGCTAGGGCGGCGTCCCTCGCCCGCGCCACGTTCGCCAGACACGCCGACTTGTGGCTCTGGGCGTCCACGAGCTCATCGAGTAACCCCTGCAGCCCGCGGTAACGGGCGAACCTAGTTCGGCACGGCGTGGAGTCCGACTCCCAGAGGAATACACTGAAGGCGCACCACGCCTCGATCGCGGCCCCAGCCTTGACATGCTGCTCGAGGATCTCCACTACCATCTCGAGCTTCATGCTCCACTCAGGCGGCGCGACGGCAGCATCACGGGGTGCCGGGTCCAAGGCCTCGAGCCCCGAAAGACTGTGCTCCGCTGCCGCGCGCACGGACTCGTCCGCCGAGCGTGCAAGGGTCCGGTAACGCTGGATCGCCTCGGCGACTCGACCCACCGTCGCCCCCAACCTAGCGCACTCGTACGCTACACCCGGATCGCTCGGCCACAGGGCGTTGCCCGCCCGGAGGGCGAGGTACGCCAAGTCGTTCCGGCCACAACTCTCAAGCCGTTCGGCCGCGCGCCAGACTAGGGGGTGGGCTCTACCCTGTGCCTGCTGTTCCCCGGCGTCAGCGGTCAGTACGGTCCGGAGCGCCAGGTGCACTCGCTGGAAGAAGGCTGACGGATCGCCGTCGAACATGGGCTCAGCGAACACGGACAGGAACCGCACGATCTGCTCTGTCGCGCCCCGGGGATCTCCGCCCGCCTGGCGCACCCATGCCATCGTGACGAGGGCCTCTGGTAACTCCGGGTGGAGGCCGATGGCCCGCGTCGCCTGTGCCTCGGCCTCCTCGATGGCGGCACGCAGGGCCAGCCGCATATCCTGGGGCGTCTCGGGTCGGACCTCCCACCTTGAGCCGTCGCTGGCTTGCCAGGACTCCGTCTGGCCAGGCGCCTGCCGCTCGAGTTGGAGGACCCGATGGGCGAGTCCCCGCACCTTCAGAAGATGCTCTCGGGTCGAACGGGCGTGGCCTTCGGCCGCGCTCCGGTTCTGCTCTAGAGCTTGACGGAACCTTACCGCAATCTGCGCCGCCTCGGACTCGGGTCCGCTCATACGAGCGGCCAGGATGATGTCATCCCTGGCCTCGAGGAACTTGCCCCTGCTGAAGTAGTATTTGCCTCTCTCTAGTCGGTAGACCGGGTCCACTACGTCGAGGCTGGCGGCGCTGTTGACCGCGCTGTGGAACGAGGCCAGCGCTGCCTCTTCGTCGCCGAGGGCCGCCTTGGCTCTCCCCAGTGCGATATGCATCGCGGGCGGCACCTCAGTCTCGTCGGTCCGTAACCGGGTGATTGCGGTCTCGATGGCGGCCTCCGCGCCCTCCATATCGCCTGCCGAGACCAGCTGGGCGTACTCGTCTATGCTCTGGACGCACAGGGCCCCGGCGTCCAGTTCCTCCCCAGTGCGGAATGCTCGGTTCCCGCAGTTCGGGCAAACTTCACTGTCGCTCGGACACATCCGGCCGCAGTGGAGGCAGTGACGCTGAGGGACAGCTTCCTTGCTCAGCGGCTCATGACACACCTTGCAGGTCGAACGCGTATCGCTGTTGCGCGTGCCGCAGGCAGGACAGACCGTAGCCACCTAGTAACCACGTCCTCTCACATTGACACGGGTCGGGGCGCCCTTGCTTGCTCGCGCTCACGAATCAAGCCGTCCAGCCAAACCCGTCGGTCCCTGACCTCAGTGGACTCCCCGACGAGGTCCTCGACGTCATCCAGACGGCGTTGGATCCCGTTGATCCTGTCAGCCGTGTACTGTGACACGAGCTTCTGCTCCCTAGTGACAGCCTCCGGACGCTTCCCCGACCCAGGAGCTGCGCCCGGCCCAGGGCGTTGCGGTGCCAGCCCCGGGGCTGATAGGTAATCGTGCAGATCCCGTGCTAGCTCGTCGCACTCGCCAAGGATAGCGGCGGCCCGGGCTCTTGGAATCCGTTGCCCTATCCGCTCCTGCAGGGCTGCCGAGTCACGGAGGAGAGCGGAAACCGCCAAGGCATCCTCCCACGATGCGACAGCCCCTTCCGAGGCTCCTCGGCGAATGCACTGGACAACCGCGGACGAGGCACGGAGTTCGGTGCCCAGCGGGGCGGCGTGCTCGAGGAGCCAACGTCCTTGGTCGAGGGAGGCAGAGGGAGCGCTCGAACGGACGAGGTAGCTCCCCAGTAGAGCCGAGACAGGCCATAGCAGAAGGACCGCAGGTACGCAGAACGCGGCGCAGGCGCTGACAAGGGCGCGAGACTCCTGGGGGGAGAGAGCCCACCAGCACCAGAGCGCCAAGAACAGGAGAGGGCCGCAGAAGGCTCCAATGGCCATCAGCCCGACAGGAGACGCCGGCGCGGCGGCGCTTCCCCACTCCCGGGGCCCGGTCACCGAAGGACCCGCCAGGTACCAGATCAGGAGGACCATGGACGCACCGAGAGTAGCCGGCGCGGAGATGGCGAGAGGCAGGGAGCGGGGAGCTACTCTCACGTTGGAGTCCCCAACGCCGCTGATCTCTGGACCAGTGTCGCCAGACCTGGGAGCAGACCGCGCCATACTACAGACGGGGCAGGTGTTCCCCGCCCCCAAGCACTGAGCGCACATCGGCTCCCCGCAGACGCCGCAGTGCCCCAGCGCTTCGCGCCATGGGTGGAAGTCGCATCTGCCTAGTACCTGAGCGGAGGCGCTGCTGACGACCACACGTCTGGGAGCCGAGGGCTGGGCTCCCGCCTCACGCTGAGCGATCAGGGCGAGGCAAGCTTCAAGCGCCAGGTTGATCTCAGCCATTCGCTTGTTCGCCGCCGCGCGCTCATCCGGCGCGGCGACGTCGGGGTGGTGGCGCTTCACGAGACCTCGGTAGGCAGCGCGCACCTGCTCGGCCGACGCCGTTGGTGAGACGCCGAGAACGGAGAAGGGATCACCAGCCACAGAGCATCAATCCAGTCTCGAACCGCATGCGCGACAGAACCTGGCCCCCGCTTTGGCTCTGGCCCCACAGTCGGGGCAGAACCCACCATCGGGCTCGCCCGAAGCTCCCGAGTCGACGCTGGTAGGATCCCCTCCGCCGTTCGGTAGAGCCGGAGGGAAGACCGGAGGAAGGGTGGGTCCCTCCACGGCGTCGGCACTGCCGGAGGCGAGACCCAGGGCGGGTCCATCGAGGCCGAGGGGCTGAAGCTCGTCGTCTGTGGCGGCCTCTTCCACAGGGCCCGACGGGAGCTGGTAGACGCCCGGCTCCACGTAGGCTGCCTCGAGCACCGGCCGTTCGTCTCCAGGCGGGGCCTCAATGGCCGCCAGCTCCTCCCGGGTGGTGATCCGTACCGTCGGCTGAACGATCGCGCCGTACAGCGTTTCCCTGGGTGCAGCTGGCCTGAGCTTGGCCAGTTCCTTCGGGTCGAGGTGGCTCCATGGCTTGAGGCGTAGCACTGAGGCGAGCAGCTCCTGAGGGCACACCGTGGGTGAGCCAACCAGGCGCTTCAGGGCGCCCGAGAGGCCGGAGTGGTACTCGGCAGAGCCGCCGCCGTTCAGGCAGATCCGGAGACCTCTGATGTCCTGGGACACGCTCTCGATGTCCGGCAGAGCAAGCTCATCCCAGCCGCCGAGACGGGGGTCTCGCTGCCTGAGCCGGCAGCTCGTGAGGATGTACCCTCCCATCTCGGCTCCGATGAGGTGCTCTCCCGGGATGACGGGTGCCCCTTGTCGCAACTCCTCGTAGACCCAGCCATAGGCAGACATCAGTCCGGAAGTGCCGAGACCGAGGGCATGGTCCCGGGCCATAGGCACGGGGTAGGCCCCACTCGAGAGCGTCTGGAACGTGTCTTGGAAGAAGCGTGCGCGGGCGGGGTCGTCGTCCAGCCCGAGGATCGCGCCACTCACTCGCTCAAGGTGCCTGAGGGTCTTCACCAGACTCCGTGTATACGTTCCGTCACGCGATCGCTCGCAGTAGGAGGCGATAGCGAAGTTGATGCAGGCCAGATGGAGCGCCTCGAACGCGTTCTCCGTTCCGTGCGGCAGATGACGCTCAAGCACAACGGCGCAGATCCAGAAGAGCGTACCAGCGATCGCCGCGGCCTCGGGGCCGGAGCGATCACCATGGGCCACGGCCTGGTAGTGAGAACCCATGGACATCATGAGACGCACGTGGTCCGCGAGAGACCGGCAGAACCTGTCATCATCACCGATCCACTGGAGCCATTCATCGACGACCTCAAGCAGCCGGGGGCGACGATCGTCCTCGGCGTACATGGTAAGGATCGCCATCCGATCGGGCGTCTCCATGCTCTGTAGGATCTCAGTCTCGATCGCAATGACGAAGTCGGCATCCGAGTCATCCTCATCGCCCTCGGACGACCCCGTCTCCTCGATCTCGCACCAGCGCCAAAGAGCACGCAAGTAGGCGATGGTTTGTCCCCAGGCCCGATCGCGAAGATCGCAGATCAACGAGAGTTGCAGCCCCAAGGGGTAGAGGCGGCGCAGGGACGGTTCCAGCCTGGATGCCTCTATGAGGGCGTTGGCAGTCAGCCTGTAGAAGCGGCCTTGGAGATGCTTCAGGGCGTTGCGGATAGCGTTGAGCCCTTCCTCCGTCTGGGCAGCCGCGGTGAACCCCTGGACCGCTTCCAGCAGTGTCTTGGTCTGGGCCTCTTTGGCGCGCCCCATCGCGGGGTCGATGCGTAGGGCGAGCTCGTAGTGCCACACAGCCAGGGCCGTGCTTCCGGTGCTGGCATAGGTTCTGGCTAGGTAGAAGTGCAGCAGAGCGCTCCGGTACCCACAGTCTCGCCATGCGCGCCTCAGACTGCCGATGGCGCGATGGGCTTCGCCCAAGGAACAGGACGCGCAGCCCGCGAGGAAATGAAGCTCCCCGTCCATCGGCCAGTGCTGGAGTAGGCCATTGACCAGTGCTCTTGCCTCCGCCGCCTTCCCCTCCTTTAGCAGGCGGCGCACCCCATCCACGTCGCGTACGGCGAAGTCGTCTGTCGAACGGCCTTGCCGGCTGAGGCTCTGGTCCACGCGGACAGTAAGGTGAAGATCATGGGCCGCGTCCTCGCCTGCGCCCCTGACCGTCTGTTGCGTGCCGTCGCTGACTCCGGGGGGCAGCTCCATCCGAACCCAGAAGGCACCCATGTCCACGTCAACAACGGCACCCAACTCCGCATCCCTCGGCGAGATCGCTACCTCCTTGTACAGGTGCCCGTCCGCCGTGTCCGAGGCGGCCTCCGGGTCCCGCAGAACCATCAGCCTCAACTCGCCAGCGCCGCGGTGCGCGGCCCGATTGCCGTGTCCTGGGATAACCAGCAACGCACCCTCATCGACGCGGGTTGGCACCACAACCTCGAGCGCCGCGGGCTCAGGGATCGAGCCCCACCCTCCGCAGTCGCCGCACAGAACCCCATCTGTCAGACCTCGGCCCGCACATCGTGCGCAGGCACGGCCCTTGCGCGGGTAGAGAACACTGTGGGTGCCACCTCGGACCATCTCCTCAGCGTGCAGAGGCAGCCACCAGTCTATGTGTGGTGACTCTGGATCGAGGCAACAGGCGGGCATGAGACCATCGGGGCCGGAACGCGCCATCGCCTCCCCGGCATCCCTCGCCCCGCGGTAGTTCGGTCCACTGAACACAGGTCATCACTCTCCCTGATAAGCGCTAGGCCTTGGGCAGAGGGCGCTACGGCCCCCGCATGAAGGCGGGCGCTGCCGGAAGCTCTATCTCACCGGATCGGTCGAGCTCAGCTCCGGGGTCCACTGCCCCGCCAAGGGCGCTGAGGGCAAGGGTGACAATGGACACAGCAACCACCAGTTGCAGCGCCATCACGACGATCCAGGTTCTGATAACGCCTCGGCACTCGGCAATGGGGCGGACTACCGGAAGGCGAGCGGAAGCACGCGCTGCCAGCCAGTGTACCCAGAACGGCGCCACGATCCAGAGTGCTAGGAAGACAACCCCTTCGGCAGGGCGGCCGGCCATTGCATGGACAACACCAGGGCACAAGACCGAAAGCCGGCCTCTGAGCCGGTCATCGACCGCTCTGGCGGCGTGCTTTCCACGCTCTGGATCGATGTCCGCCCATCGGGGGGCGGATGGACTCGCCGTGCCCATCATAGAAGTCCCCTGCCCACCTAGCTAGCCAAACTCGCTCGCGAGGTGCCGTGCTAGAACCCAGTGGTCGGCGCGACGTACCGGGCTCTCCGCCTGGCGTCCTCAGCGTGTCCCACTTCCACCACCGAGACAATGCCCCCGATGAGCATCCCGATGAGGCTCGCAGCCATCCACCAGAAGCCCACGCTCTTCACCACCATCGTCAACCAGTCCTTGGTGTCCAGCCAGCCGATCATACTGCCTGCCGTCCCCGTCCAACCCACCTTCGCCAGGCACCCAAGGCCGATGAAGAGCAACACACCGATGGCCGCCGCGGCAATGGTCAGGGCGGCGAAAACCTTGCGCTTCTCGTAGATCGCGCCCACCCAGACGAGCCCCCCAGAGAACAGGATGCCGAAGATGATCGTCAGCACCATGGTGAGGATGCCAAACACATTGCCCCACACACGGGGCGCGGAGGGCGAATCGCCGATGACAAGGAAGCTGCCCACGAAGACCATGAGCGCCGCGCTAACCAGCCACCAGTACCCCATGCTCGAGAGCAGATTCGCAGGGCCGTCAGCGCTGTCAGGCGGAGGCGGGGCGTAGCCGAAACTCGTCGCAGCAGGCTGAGAGCCTGATTGCACTGTGAAACGAGGGGGTTGCGACATCGCGTATGACACTCCTTGCTGTCCGGTGGGCACTGACGGTCTTCCAGAGTGACGAAACTGCGATTCCGGGTATCGCCCCTCTTGACCTGCCCCGTTCGGGAGGTCTGCTCAGAGCCCCAGAATCATCATTGTTTCAGTTGTGTACGTCAAGTTCTGCAAAATGGAGATGGGTATCTCCGTGTGTGGTCGCCGGCTGAGCGGCGCGGCTTACGCGAAGCGAAGCTCAGCCGGCGATCACGCTGCGTCCGTGCTCTGACGATGGAGCTCCCTCTTGTGCTCCCGAAGCAACTCCATGTTCAGGTAACGCGTCCCCTCGATCCAGTCCTCATGGATCTCCACGGCCAGCGCCCGCACCAGCCTCAGGCAGCTCTCCGTATTCGGGAAGATCCTTACCACCCACGTCCGGCGCTTGATCTCCTCGTTCAGCCGCTCCAGCATGTTCGTCGACTTCATGTGCTTGTGGTGAGCCCGCGGAAGACGGTAGAAGGTCAGCGTCTCGTCGATGTTCTCCTCCACCCACATGCACAGCTTCGGATAGCGAGCCTCCCAACGATCCAACCACGACGCCAGGTCACGACGGGCCTCCAACACATCCCGCCGGTCATACAGCCAACGTAGCTCCGTCAGGCAGTCGTCCGAGCCTTTACGCGGAAGATAATCCAGCGCGTTCCTCAGGAAGTGCACGTAGCAGCGCTGCCACGCCGCCTCCGGCAGTATCTCGGAGATCGACTTCCGAAGACCCGGGTGGTCGTCGCTCACCACCAACTCCACACCGTGAAGACCCCGCGCCCTCAGGCCCATCAGGAACTCACGCCAACTCGTCGTCGACTCCCGGTTCGCAAGCTCTACGCCCAGCACGCAACGACGACCCTCATCGTTCACCCCCACCGCGATCAGCACCGCACAGCTACAGACCACCCCGTCCTCCCGAACTCGCTCATACCGAGCGTCCAGGATCACATACGGATAACACTCCTCCAGAGGACGGCGGGCGAAACGGGACAACTCTCGATCCAAACGCTTGTTCACCCGGCTGATCGACGATGCGCTGAACGAATGACCGCACAACTCCTCCGTGATCGCTTTCACTTTCCGCGTCGAAACACCCTGGACGTACATCTCCGCCAGCGCCGACACCAGCGCTTTCTCGCTCCGCTGATACCGCTCGAATACCTCCGTGCTGAAGCGACCCTGACGATCCTGGGGAACCCGTAGCTCCAGCGTCCCCACCCGAGTCACCAGGTTCCGGCTGTAGTGCCCACTCCGGTAACCTCGACGTTCACCCGTCCGCTCATACCGATCCGCCTGGAGATGCTCCGACATCTCCGCCTCCAAGACTTCCTGAACCACACCCTGCACCAGACGACGGAGAAACTCCCCGTCACCGCCCAGAACCTCTTCCAGCACCTGCTCCCGCGACGTATCCTGACCCTGAGCCATGGCTGTCTCCTTTCTGTGCTGCTCTAGCTGGAGATACCATGGCTCAACCATTTTTGCAGAACTAACGGCACACTACCATTGTTTCCGATGTGGGTTAGGGTGCGGCGGCCGCGATGCGATGGGAACACATCCACCGCCGGGATAGGTCCAATCGGGTCAGCCAGCCTTGCGATCTGACGTGCCGCTCGTCGTTGCACTCGAAGCGCGGTGGGCCGCGCAACAGCGCCAACCTACTGAGGTCGGCAGACGACTATCGGCTGGATGGCCAACGCAATGAGGGCAACAGGTGTCGCTATCGCCCGGATCCCCAGGTCACCTGCTCAGCTGCACCCGGGAAAGTGCCTATGGGGCCGGAGGTCTAGGTCACGCAGCTCTGGTTAGCGAGCAGCAAATGCTCCAGAACGGCGTCGTTGACCTCGAACACGAGCACCCCACGACCGGAACTAGTGTCCAGCACATCGAGAGCCTCAAGAGGGAGCTGCCTACCGCAGTCGAGGTCCACGACCGTCTGGATGCTACGGAAGTCGTCCCCTGGCTTGGAGCGCATCTCGGGCTGCTGCCCGTGCGTCTGGATCCACGTAGCGCGGCTCCGCGTAGACGCTCTCCAGGAGCGCCACTCCGGACTCGTCCCCGGTCTGCACGAGATAGAGCCCCAGTTTGCACCGACGGGTGTTCCACTCGATCTGCCACTTCGTGGCCTCTTCCAGCGCTGCATCCATGTTCTGGCTGGCGGGGCTACTCGTACTCGCTACTACCGCCCCGGCGACGTCAAGATCGGTCTCACTGGCTTGGCGCAGTCTGGCCGATAGCTCTTCGTCCACATCGGCCTTGTACCGCTTGTACAACTGCATGGCTTCGTTAGCCTTCTGCTCAGCCTCGGTGACCGATGCTATCAGCTGCATGACAGCGGGGTCCTCCGACGGTTGGGGCTCTGCCGGTGGAGCGCCTGACGGGGCTCTCGTCAGCTTGATGGCAATGGCACCGACTAGCACGAACCCGCAGAGCGCAACGATGCTCACCCACAGGCCCCACCTGGCGCGGCCCCCGGTGATGGGAGTCGCGTGACGAGCGTCTGGGGCCTGCGCGAGGTCCGCACCGTCGTCTGGCTCAGCAGGGCCCCTAGGTGGAGCGCCTGCATTCCGCGCACATCGAGGACACTTGGTGTCGAGCGGATCCATGAGGTAGCCACATATAGGGCATTCCATGCTGTCCTCCTCCCGAAGCTTACCCAGCCACTTCTGACAGATACAGTATCCAGCAGCGCAGGGCGGATTACCTTGGTCTACGTAACGATGGTTCCGCAGCTGAGTTGGGGCGGAAGCGGGTGGTGCCAGCTCTTAGGCGCTTGGTCGGGCGGGGGTGCCCCGAGAACTCAGGGGGCGGGGCTCTATAGTGGTCTCCCGGGGAGGTCTCTACGGCTGATGCTGCTGCGGCCGCCCCCGCCAACCGCACCGCGATCACCCAGGGGCGGCGGCATGAGCCGACGAACCCCACCACCAGTTCGGCGACGAGCGCGCTGCCCGGCCGGCGTCCAGTCATGTGATGCTGACCATCGTCCCGTCCCTGCGGGCAGTGACCTACGCACCGACGACGCCTGGAGGGGAGCGGTTACCGGATGGCTCAGACCTGGATCGCGGCTCTGGTACTGACGGGGGCGATCGCCACGTTGGCCGCCGCCGCCCCGGTGGCGCTCCATGTCGCGCCTGACGGCAGCGACCTGAACCCGGGCACCGAGGCGCTGCCTCTCCAATCCCTCGTGGGCGCCCGCGACGCGATCCGCGCCCTCAAGCAGCAGGGCCCACTGCCCGAGGGTGGCGTCACCGTGCTCGTGGAGACCGGGCTGTACGAGGTCGCGGAGACGCTGACCCTTGACGCCCAGGACTCGGGCGCCGCGGGCGCGCACGTCGTCTACCGCGCCGCCCCCGGCGCGAAGCCGACCATCATCGGCGGGAGAGCGGTCACGGGCTGGCAGCCCGATGAGGGCGGGGTGCTGAGAGCGGACCTCCAGGCCTTGGGCCTCGAGGGCGCGAGCTTCCGGCAGCTTCTCTGCAACGGCCAGCGCGCCCCGCTCGCGCGGTACCCCAACTACGACGCCGCCGACCCCGTCACCGGCGGCTGGGCCTACGTCGACGGCGACTACGTCCCCATGTACCAGGATGTGCCCCATGAGCCCCAGGACCGGCTCCGCTACAAGCCAGCCGATGAGCGCGAGTGGGCGAACCCGAAGGAGGGCGAGGTGATGGTGTTCCCGCGCTTCAACTGGTGGAACAACATCATCCGCATCAATGCGGTGGACCGCGAGCAGCGGACCATAGCGCTGACCGGCAACGGGAGCTACGCCATCCGCCCTGGCGATCGGTACTTCGTGCAGGGCCATCGTGAGGAGCTCGACGCGCCGGGCGAGTGGTACCTCGACAGGACCACCTGGACCCTCCACTTCTGGCCACCCGAGGGCGTGGACCCGGCAACGATGACGGTCTGCGTGCCGGTGGTGCAGACGATCCTCGCCCTCGACGGGGGCGTCGCCAACGTCACCTTCCAGGGATTCACAGTAGAGTGCTGCGACGGCACCGCGATCACCATCGGGAACGCGACGGACTGCCGAATCGCGGGGTGCGAGATCCGCAACGTCGGCGACTACAGCGGCAACGGCGTAACGATCGCTGGGCGGGGAAACGGGGTCGTCGGCTGCGACATCCACGGGACCGGCTCCAGCGCTGTCACCCTCGACGGCGGCGACATCGAGACTCTGGACCCGGCCGGCAACTACGCTGACAACAACTACATCCACCACGTGGGAGTCATCTACAAGCAGGGCGTCGGGGTCTCGTGCAGGGGCGTCGGCAACCGCGTCTCACACAACCTCATCCACGACTGCCCCCGGTTCGGCATCGACTGGGGCGGCAACGACCACATCATGGAGTACAACGAGATCCGCCACTGCAACCTGGAGACGGCTGACTGCGGCGCCATCTACTCGTGGCAGGTGGATTGGTCCAAGCGCGGGACGGAGATCCGCTACAACTACCTGCACGACATAATCGGCTTCGGGTGGGAGAACGGGGAGTGGACGTCGCCGCACATGAACTGGGGCGTCTACCTCGACGACGGCACCTGCGGGACCCACGTGCATGGCAACATCATCGCGAGGACGATACTGGGTGGGGTGCACTACCACGGCGGCCGCGACAACGTCGTCGAGAACAACATCCTGATCGACGGTCGCGACTCCCAGGTCCAGTACAGCGGGTACGTGAGGGGCGGCCACCCGGTGCCTATGATGACGGATACCTGGAACAAGTTCCACGGCACGCCGGCGTACGACAAGTACCCCGGATACCGCGAGCTGACGGAGAGCCTCGACGATGCCTGGCAGATGGCCGGCAACGAGTTCGTCCGCAACATCGTGTGCTACCGTGAGCCCTCTGCGAGGCTCTTCGCCCACTACAACCTGCCTTACGACAAGACGGAATCAGACCACAACGTCTTCTGGCACTACGGCGGGCCGCTCCTCACCGGCGTGACCAGGGTGGAGGAGTCGACCGGCCCCAACCTAGCCCCCAACCCCGGATTCGAGGAGGGCGCGCCGCCGGGCCTCCCCGCCCAATGGCAGTGGGGCGTCCGACCCAACGACAGCGACGCCCGGATCGACCCCGAGGTGAAGCGATCGGGCAACCAGTCCATCCGCATCGAGGGGAGGGGCACGGTGATGGACAGCAGTGGACAGCGGCTGGTCGTCAACTTCAACAGTGAGACGGTGCCCCTCGCACCAGGGCAGACCTACCGGCTGACGGCCTTCGCCCGATCGGACACCCCCGACACCCGCTGCGCGATCGTCGCTCAGGCCTACGAGCCCGACAGGTTCTGGTGGGGCAAGTCCGTCGACTTCGCGGCCGGACCGGAGTGGGCGCCCGTGGAGCTCACCTTCCGCTTCCCCGCTCCCGGGGATGCGGATTGGCAAGAGGGCATGGACGGCGCCTGCATCCGCATCGACATCTCCCAGGGCACGGGAACGATCTGGGTCGATGACGTCGTTCTGCGGCAGGCTGCCGCGCTGAGCGAGTGGGAGGCATGGCAGGCGCTCGGGCTCGACACCCACTCGGTGATCGCGGATCCAATGTTCGTGGACGCCGCGGCCGACGACTACCGCCTGAGGCCCGACTCGCCCGCCCTCGCGCTGGGGTTCGAGGAGATCCCCGTCGACCGCATCGGCCCCTACGCCGACGACCTCCGCGCCTCATGGCCGATCGTGGAGGCAACGGGCGCACGGGAGCAGATGACCCTCGACTGGTCGAGACACTAGCGTCGCGGCTACAGGATAACCTCCAGACTCGCGGGCAGTTCGCCCTCGATCTCAGCCACGACCCGGTCCCCCTCGATCCGATACTCGACCCACGGGACCTCCTCGGCCTCCCAGTCGGCCAGGGGCAGTAGGGGCAAGCGGCATGGCGCCCGAGGCGGGCAGAGGCTCAGCGTCCCGTCCACCCGATCCAGGCTCAGCCCCAGACCCGCCAGGAACGCGCCGATCGATGTGATGCCACGGGGGTAATAGCAGAGGTTGTTGGCGACGTAGGTGTCGATGAAGCATTTGCCGGCTGGTTGCGTGTTCTCCTGGAGCAGGAACGCCCAGTAGCGGTCGACCATGCCGTGCAGGTCCATGCCCAAGTACGCGCCGATGAAGTCGCGCCAGAGGTTCTGACTGATCCAGATGTTCGACTGGTCGGCGCTGGAGTGGGTGCAGCCATACTCGAGGAGCGACTCGCGCAGGCCGGTCTCCAGGTCCTCCGCCATGCGGTCCACGTCCACGGGCGGCGTGTGGCCCACTAGAAGAGGATAGAGCATGCCGTTGGAGGCGTAGATGCTGTAGGCGTCCCAGCCGGGAAGATCGCCCTCGGGGAGGCTCTGGCGGTCCCAGATGTCCTGCAGCCCCTCCGCTGACCGATCGATGCACACGGCGTAGTGGTCGCCGAGCCACGCCTGGCCGTCGAGGGTCTCGCCGATGAGGCGCGCCCGCTCGCGGCAGAGCGCGGCCAGATCTGCCTCGCCCAAGTGCTCCGCCATGGCGGCGGCCACGTCGAAGGCGCAGAGGCACTTCACTCCCAGGTACGTCTGCTCCCGGGCGTACTGGACCGCGGCCGAGGCGTCGTCGATGGTGTTCGCCGTGCCCTCGTTGGGGAAGCCGTTGCCCGTCGTGTCCGCGTCCACGAGATACCGGACGAGCCGGCCCACCAGGGCCCCGTGTCGCCTCACCGGCGCGTCGTCCCCCGTCCATCGCCAGTAGGCATGGAGCATGAGGAGGAAGTTGGCGTTCTCCTCGACCTCCATCTCGTGGGGGTAGCTCTGACCGTTGGCCCTCACCCCCGCGCCCATGTCGTGGGAGAGGAAGTGCCCCACAGCGCTCGTCTTCTCGTGCCGCTCCCATTGCCGGAAGGTGATGTCGAGCAGTTCGGGCCAGAGGGCGTAGTAGAACAGCCCCAGGTTGTACTCCACGTCGATGGTCGAGTTGAACAGGCACACGCCCTCCCACACCGAGAACCAATCTGTGCCATCCTCCCGACGGGTCCACCACGTGTTGGCGAGGTAGCTCTGGAGGGTGTAAGCGATGAGATCCTGCTGGGTCTTGCCAAGGGACGAGTCGATGAGTAGCCGGTCGAAGAGGGCCGATCGCCGCCGGATCCCCGTCTCCTCCGCTCGGGCGAAGGCGCACACCGCCGCGGCGCTCCCGAACCACTCCGTGTAGCGGAACCGTGTGGGCGCGCCCTGGTCCTCGAGCACCGGCTCGCCCACGTAGGCAGCCCATACCAGGGAGGCATAGAACTCCTCCTGGTCCAGGTCGAACCGGGACACGGCATAGGGTCCCGCCGCGTCGAACTGACCCCGTAGTACCTCTATCCGCTCCGTTGCCTTGACGGCGGGCTCGCCGCCCTTGGGGGGCTGGAAGGTAGGATCGACGCCCAGGTTGTCCTCCTTCAGGGACAGCCGGGCGGTCCAGTTCGCGGACTCGCCCTCGAACCACAGGCTCATACCGGGACGCTTGAGGGCCAGGAAGACCTCGCCGGCCCGACGGATGCCCTCCGGCACCGGCTCCCAGTGAACCATGTCCCGGATGGGCTCCACCGTAATGTCGACGTAGAAGAAGGGCGCGGTCGAGAGCTTGGCATCCTGGGGATAGAAGGGCGAGGTGAAGGTCACCTCGAGCAGGCAGCCGAGCTCGGCGGAGCGCGCTTGGAAACAAACGCTATTCGCCGTCAACTCCTGCTCGACGTACTCGAAGACCTCGCCCTCCTTCGTGAGAGGCAGCACCCGCGACTCGCCGGTGCTGAGACGAACGCCGATGACGATCTCGCCGACATAGTCCAGGAAGCGGCCGAGGGCGGAGATCCGCACATCGCGCCTCTGCGGCCTGAAGTTGAGGGAGAACCGCGATCCGAGGGGTGCAAGGATGGACTCGGTGACGATCATGGAGGGCCTCCTCTGCGACGTGCGGGCCAGTTCCCGCGGTGGCTATCTTGTTCCTCTCCCAGGGGTGCGACTGGCTCCTGGCGCCGCCTCCCCATGGCAGCCCGAAGGGTGTAGTATCAAGGGTAGGCTCGCACGGAGTTCCGGCGCTGGCGAAAGCGCTGGCAGCAAGGCCTTGAGGACAGAGTTAGACTAGGCTAACATAGTGGACGGGTTCGGCACACGTCTGGCGCGCTTGAGGTGATTGCACACATGTGGGAATACACCGAGAAAGTCATGGAGCACTTCCGGAACCCGCGTAACATCGGGTACATCGAGAGTCCGGACGGCGTGGGGGAAGTGGGCTCTCTGGCCTGTGGCGATGCCCTGCGCCTCATGTTCAAGCTCGATGACCGGGGCCGCATCGTCGACGTGAAGTTCCAGACCTTCGGCTGCGGAAGCGCCATCGCGTCCTCCTCTGCCCTCACGGAGATCATCAAAGGGATGACCGTCGAGGAGGCGGAGAAGGTCACGAACCAGGACATCGCCGAGTACCTGGGCGGACTGCCTCAGCAGAAGATGCACTGCTCGGTGATGGGCCGCGAAGCCCTCGAGGCCGCGATCGCGAACTACCGCGGCGAGGAGTCGCCGGGGGAGCGGCGCCTGGAGGGCGAGGTCACCTGTATCTGCTTTGGCGTGACCGAGCATGCTATCGAGCGCGCGATCCGCGAGAACGGCTGCCGCACGGTGGAGGACATCACGAGCTTCACCAAGGCGGGCGGCGGATGCGGCGGATGTGTGCCCGCCATCGAGAAGATTCTAGCGAGGCCCCTCGCGGAGGAGCCGGCGCCCGCTCCTCCGCCCGCGCCGCGCAAGCTCACGAACATCGAGAAGATCCAACTGATCCAGCGGACTATCGACTCGGAGATCCGGCCCCACCTCCAGCGGGATGGGGGCGATCTCCGACTCGTGGACGTGGAGGGTGACCGCGTCATCGTGTCCCTGCTGGGAGCCTGCCAGGGCTGTCCGGTATCCAAGTTCACCCTGAAGGACATGGTGGAAGCGCGGCTTCGCGATCACGTATCGCCCGACTTGGTGGTCGTTGAGGAGAGCGACTATGAGAGCGTATCTGGATAACAACGCTACCACCATGGTGGCGCCCGAGGTCGTCGAGGCCATGCTGCCCTTCTATGGGGAGCTCTATGGCAACCCCTCGAGTATGCACAGCTTCGGGGGGCAGGTGAAGCGCTACGTCGACCGCGCTCGGGACCAGGTGGCGGCCCTCCTCGGGGCGACGCCCTATGAAGTCATCTTCACGGCCGGCGGCTCCGAGAGCAACAACATGGCCATCCGGGGCGCCCTGGAGGCCCTGGCGCCCGAGAAGCGCCATCTCGTCACCACCCGGGTCGAGCACCCCGCCGTGGGGGGTGTGTTCCAGCAGCTGGCCAAATCGGGTTACCGCGTGACGGAGCTGGCCGTGGAGTCCGACGGAAGCCTCGATATGGACGCCTTCCGCTACACCCTGACTCCAGACACCGCCCTCGTCAGCATCATGTGGGCGAACAATGAGACGGGCGTGACCTTCCCCATCGAGGAGATCGCCGAGGCTACGCGTGAGCGTGGCATCCTGCTCCACGTCGACGCCGTGCAGGCGGCGGGCAAGGTCCCCATCGACATGGCGAAGGCCCCGGTCGATATGCTCTCCATCTCGGGCCATAAGTTCCACGCCCCCAAGGGGGTGGGAGCGCTCTACGTTCGCCGAGGGACCTGCTTGGCGCCCCTGATCATCGGCGGCCACCAGGAGTGGGGCAAGCGTGCGGGCACTGAGAATGTGCCGGGCATCATTGGTCTCGGCCGTGCCGCCGCCCTCGCCGTGGAGCACCTTGCGGATGTGGATGATCTGGCCAACCTGCGCGACAGGCTGGAGGCCGGCCTGCTGGCGCGGTGCCCGGACGTGCGCGTCAATGGCGCGAACCGCGTCCCGAACACCCTCAACGTCAGCTTCGAGTTCATCGAGGGGGAATCGATCCTCCTCATGCTCGATGACGTGGGGATCGCGGCGTCCTCGGGCTCGGCATGCGCTTCCGGCTCCCTGGAGCCCTCCCATGTGCTCCGAGCCATGGGCGTCCCCTTCACGGCGGTCCATGGCTCCATCCGCTTCAGTCTGAGTCGCTACACCACACCGGCGGAGATCGAGTACACCATCGAGCAGGTCCCGCCGATCGTGAACCGTCTGCGTTCCATCTCACCCTTCGTTCCTACTACCATGTAGCCCGAGTTCTTGCCATCACGGGAGGAGGCGGGCCGCCGACGGCGGATTGACGATTTGATCGTAACAAAGAAAGCCACGGCCTTTGGAGGAGGAGACGATGACGAAGTACCGATGCATTCCCTGCGGATACATCTACGACCCCGCCAAGGGGGATCCCGACAATGGGATCGCGCCGGGCACGAGCTTCGAGGACCTGCCAGATGACTGGGTCTGTCCCGAGTGCGGCGTCGATAAGGACCTCTTCGAGCCGGTAGACTAGAGCCTGAGGCTGGCCTTCGACGTTCGCCGTAAGGAGATGATGTGGTGAGGTTCAAGTGCCCAGCATGTGGGTACATCTACGATCCGGCTATTGGCGACCCGGACTCGGACATACCGCCAGGCACGGCCTTCGAGGACCTGCCCGAGGACTGGGTGTGCCCGGAGTGCGGAACACCCAAGAGCGGATTCAACCCCCAGTAGGCCGTAGTCGCCCGACCCGCACCACACCGGCCGCCAGGAGGCGCCGGGCCTAGTGATCCCTCCCTTGGGAGGCGAGACTCGCGAACGACAGCTCGCGACACGTTGATGACAGAAGGGGGAAGTTACCGATGGCGAAGAAGCACGACATCTACAAGTGCCCGGAGTGCGACTGCCTGTTCGAGATCAAGGGCGAATGCGCGTGTGAGTGCAGCTGCGAGCTCAGTTGCTGCGACAAACCCATGGAGAAGCTCGTCGAGCAGACCGCCGACAAGGCCAAGGAGAAACACGTCCCCGTGATCGAGAAGATCGAGGGTGGGTACAAGGTCACCGTGGGAACCACGCTCCATCCCATGACCGAGGAGCACTGGATCACCTTCATCCAGCTCATCACCGACGACAAGGTCTACACCCAGTACCTCGAGCCCGGCGACGCGCCCGAAGCGACCTTCCTGGTGGATGCCGAGAAGGTCAGCGCCCGCGAGTACTGCAACCTCCACGGACTGTGGCGCGCCTAGGTGGCCGCGGGGAGGATACCCCAGGCGTGGTCTTTCGCCTGCCGCGGAGTCGTGGGTGACTGCGGCCGGGAGGGGACGCCTGAGTTCAGCCAAGGAGACATTACCTATGCCTGCATCGAAAAAGGACGTGCTGGACGCGGCAATTCAGCTTGAGAACGATGGCCGCGACTACTTCCTGGAGGCCGCGTCGAAGTCATCGAACGACGTGGTCCGCAAGGTCCTCGAGTCCCTGGCCGAGGATGAGCTTCGGCACATCTCCTGGATCCAGCAGCACTACCCCGAGGCGAAGTCGGCCGAGCAGGCCAACCGGGAGTTCTACCAGAGGCTCTCGGGCCTGTTCGCGGACGTCGCCGAGGAGGAGAAGGAGAAGGTCGCCGCCTCCGAGGACGACCTGAAGGCCCTCGATCACGCCCTGTCCATCGAGTACGCCACCTCCAAGGCCTACAAGGACTGGGCGGCCGATGCCGAGGACCCAGAGGTCGTGGAGCTCTGCCGAATCCTCGCGGGAGTGGAGCACTTCCACGCCCAGCTCATCGAGAACACGATCCAGTACCTCAAGAAGCCTGGCGACTGGTTCATGCAAGAGGAGCGTTGGTTCTTCGAGGGCGGCTAGACGGCGGCCCTGGCCCATTGCGCGGTGGAGCGCCCCCGCGGGCGCTCCACTATGCGCTCCGATTGGCCAACAACATCACGGAGGTGGTCCCATGCTGATGAACCTTGCCAGAGGGGGAGGCCTCCGGCGTGGCCTATGGCTGGGTGTCGTCTTCGCCCTCACGGTGGGCCTCACTGCCGTCGTGGGGATGCTGCAGTCTCCGTCAGCGGCCGCTCAGGATGAGTACCACTTCCTCGAACCCCAGATGTGCGGAGCCTGCCACCAGCAGCAGCACGCCCAGTGGCAGCGCTCCCTCCATGCCCTTGCTCACACGGAGCCGATCTACGACCGGTACTTCATCCAGGCTTCGCAGGAATCCGGCGGGGAGCTCGAGGTCTACTGCGCCTCCTGCCACACCCCCATCGGCGTCCTGAACGGCACGATCCCCTTCGCCGAGCCGCCGAGCGGACCTGAGGACACCGTGCTCGCCAGCAAGGTGGAGCAGGCTGGGGTGAGCTGCGACTTCTGCCACAGCATCGAGGGCTACACGGAGATCCGGAACGCGAGCTACGTCGTGGACCGTTCGAACATCAAGCGCGGCCCGTACGAGGATGCCGATGCCCAGGGCTTCCACGAGACTGCCCACTCGCCCCTCCACCGCAGCGCCGAGTTCTGCGCCATCTGCCACGTGGTGGACCATCCCGTGAATGGGATCCACCTGGAGATGACCTACCAGGAGTACCTGGAGAGCGGCTACCCCGAGGAAGGCGTCATCTGTCACGACTGCCACATGAACCGCAACCTGGGCGATGAGCCGCGGCGTCTCCCCGGCAAGGCCTCTCTCCTGGGACCCGACCGCGACCACGTGGCCGACCACTACTTCGTCGGTCCCAACATCGTCTTCGCCGATGAGCCGGGCGCCGAGGACCTCAAGGAGCTGAGCCTGAAGCTGCTCCGGAAGGCGGCCTCCCTGGAGATCACCGGCTCCACCTACGAGGGTGGTCGGATCAGCGTCGACATCGACGTGACGAATAAGGGCGCGGGACACAGCATCCCCTCCGGCATCACGGAGCTGCGGCAGGTCTGGCTCGAGGTCATCGTCACCGATGGCGACGGAAACGCCGTGATGCATGCCGGCGCCCTGGACGACGCGGGCGAGATCAACCCGGACACCGTGGTCTACACCACCATCGTCAAGGATGCCGAGGGCAACGCGACCACCAAGTTCTGGCTGACCGAGGAGAAGGCTTCGGACTACCGCATCCCCGCTCGCACCACCCTCAACGAGACGGTCTCCGCGGCCGCGCAGCTCGGACCAGGCGACTACACGGTCACGGCCAACCTGCTCTATCGGAGCGTCTCGCCCTTCGGCCTGGGCGAGGTCGGCATGCCCGACGGCGAGGTTACCGTCCCCGTGATCCCCATGGCGACCGCTCAGTCGACTTTGACCATCGAGTAGCCGCGCCGGTGGAGGTCGTCGATTCCGGCGGTCTCCACCGGTCGCAAGGAAGGTCCCACTCCGCGAGAACCTGAAGGGGCGCCCCCGCTAGGAGAGGACCCTCACATGCCCACCGTCAGGCCCCTGGATCCATCGGACTATGGCGCCCTCCACCGGCTCTACATGTCGATGTCCGCCCAGATACCCCATCACTTCCACGTGGGCGAGGAGCAGTTCTCCGAGCAGTTGCTGGGCTACAGCCACCGGAGTGCCGCCGACTGCGTGGACCCCGGGCAGGAGGCGGCCTTCGTCGCCGAGCGCGCGGGCGAGCCCCTCGCCCTCGCTCTCACCACGGTCTTGGCGAGACAGCACGAGTGGGGGCCCCTGGAGCCGGGCACGGGCATCCTGCGGTTCCTGCTCGCGCCACCGGGCGCCCAGGAGCAGGCGCTGGCGGCCATCCGTGCCGCCCAGGATCACCTGGCGCGGGCCGGCGCGCACACGGTCCTGGCCCTGCACTACATCTACGGCCCGCTCTTCCACAACACGGGCTGCGCCATGCTGCCTGCGGCGTGGCCGTGGCTCGGGCACTGGCTGTTCCTGGCCGGGTTCCGGGCACGGAGCAGCGAGATCCGGCTGCGGCGGCCCATGAACGAGCGGCCGAAGCCCCTGGACCTTCCCACCGGCAGCGAGCTTCGAGAGCATGGGGCGGAGGGGCGCACCTATGGCGTTCCCGCCAACCTCGACGAACAGGATCTCTACATCGACGGGGAGAACGCGGCCCAATGCCACAACGCCTTCGGCGAGAACTACGTCTGGGGCGCGGGGCACGGTGCCGTCCACACCGAGTGGCTGGGCGTCGCGGAGGGGTTCCGAGGCCGCGGGCTGGGGCGCGCCATGCTGCGGCTGGGTATCGTGCGAGCCTGGGATCGCGGAAGCCGCGTCGCCACCCTCACGACGGCGGGCATCAACTTCCGAGCCCAGGCTCTCTACGTCACCGAGGGCTACCGGCAGACGGACACGATGTGGGACTTCCACGTCTCTCACTGATGGCCACCGGGGAGGCCCATGGCACGCGAAAACCCCAGTGATCGATCGGAGCGAGCCCTGGCCAACCGCCAGGGCGACCTCCATCTGATCATCGAGGACATCCACAGGGACGCGAACGCGAGCGGCATCATGAGGACCGCGGAGGCGGTCGGAGTGGGAACCATCCACATCATCAAGACCGATGGGCTCAACCAGTCCGTGCTGCCACGAGTCAGTCGCGGGGCCGAGCGGTGGCTGGAGATAGAGTCCCATGCCGAACCCGGCACCTGCATCGCCCGGCTGCACGCCCAGGGGCTCGCCGTCTACTGCTCGGCCGTGACCCCCGAGGCGGTGGACTTCCGCTCCGTCGACTACGCTCGACCCTGTGCCATCGCGGTCGGGAACGAGACCGAGGGCGCCTCCGGCTCCCTCGCCGCCTTGGCCGATGAGGTGATCATGATCCCCATGATGGGCCTCACCGAGAGCCTCAATGTCGGCGCGGCCGCGGCGGTGATCCTTTACGAGGCCCAGCGCCAACGGGCTGAGGCGGGGATGTACATGACTCAGGGGCTGGATGCCGACGCCCCGGACAACCACGGAGGACGATCGCCATGCGACACCTGAGTTGGGTCGGCTTGCCCATGCTATTCGCGTCCGCGGCGGGAGCCCAGGAGGGCTTCACCATCGCGTGCGACTCTCTGGAGGCGGCCTCCGTGCTCGAGGGCTCCGCCCTGGTGGAGGTTCGTGAGGTGGATGGGCGCGCCGCCATCGCCATGGCGGACCAGAACCTGGGCAGCGCCATCCTGGGCTTCGAACCGCTGGCGCCGGTGACCCCCGGTCAAGCCTACCTCCTCGCTGTCGATCTTCGTGGCGCCGGACTCAGCTCGTGCCAGGTTCGGCCCGAGGTGCGCTTCCTGGATGCCGCCGGCGACGAGGTGGCCGCAGCCGAGGGCGACTGGGTGATCCACTCGGCCCCCTGGCGGCGGCTGCGGGTCGTTGGGCTCGCCCCCGAGGGCGCTAGCCAGGCCCGCATCGTCATCCACGGGGTCACCGCGAGCATGGTGCCCCTGGCCGAGGATCACAAGACCGGCGCGGTCCTGATCGATGACATCGAGTGGATGCCGGTGCCGCGCCTGGAGCACGAGTCCTCGGCGGCGGGGAACGTGGTCGAGGAGGGCGATCCCATCGAGTTCACCTTCCGCGCCGAGGATGCACCCGCCGGGCATGAGTGGGTATGGCATGCCACCGTCGTCGACTGGCTCGGGGGTGTGAAGACCCAGGCGCACGGGTTCAGCCTGGACGTGGACCCTAACTGGAGCCTGAGCTTCGAGGGGTACGAACGGGGCTACTACGAAGCACGATGGTGGATCGAGCGCGATGGCCAGTTGTGCCTGGAGGGACGGGTCCCCTTCTCGGTGGTGCCGCCCCTGGCGGAGCAGCCCTTCGACCCCGACTCCCAGGTCGCTTTGGACGCCGGCTTTGCGTGGTTCGTGGCCGACAGCCCCGAGCGGCTTCGCCTCGCGGCGCGGCTGGCACGAATGGCGGGCCTGACGTGCCTGCGCGACCGGCTCTCCTGGGCTCGAACCAACCCCGCCGAGGGCGTCTACGAATGGGGCGAGTACGCTGAGACGGCCCGCGCCCAGCGCGAGGCGGGCATCACCGTCTACCAGGTCATGCATGACTGCCCGGAGTGGGCGCGAGAAGCGGGCCGTGATCCCGTCTCGCCCCACGCCGCGCCCCCCCGAGACCTGCGGGCCGTCTACCGGTACTTCCGCGAGGCGGCCTCCGCCTTCCCCGAGGAGATCCCTTACTGGGAGATCTGGAACGAGCCGGACATCTTCTTCTTCGCGGGCCGGCCCGAGGAGTATGCGGGCATCCTGAAGGCGGCCTACCTGGGTTGCCACCACGGCAACCCCGACTCCCGCGTGCTCCTGGGCTCCCTGGCGCATCCGCCCGACCAGTGGTATCAGCGTGCCCTTGAGTGCGGCCTCTCCGACTACATGGACATCTGGAACATGCACTATTACGGCAGTCCCGAGGGAGTCATCGACCGCATCCGCGCCAACCAAGCGGCGATGCTCGCTTCCGGGCCGGAGAAGCCCGTCTGGCTGACCGAGATGGGAGTGCCCGCCCACCGCGGGGCCGATGGCAGCTACGTCGAGTCCGAGCGCGAGCAGGCGAGCTACCTCGTCAAGGCCTACAGCAACTCCCTGGGCCACGGCGTCGACCGGTTCTTCTACTTCTTCATGCACGAGTTCCTGGAGGCGGCGTCGAGCCTATGGGGAATCACCCGGGTCGACTTGACGCCCAAGCCCGCCTACTCGGCCCTCGCCCAGTACGCGGCCCTCGTTGGGGGGCGGCACTGCTTGGGGCGGCTCGACTGGGGCGACCCCTCGGTCTACGCCTACGCCTGGGGCCCGCTCGATGACGCCGTGGTCGTGGCCTGGGCCGGCGGCGAGGCGTCCCTTCCCGATCTGACCTACGCCCAGGCCCTGGATCTCATGGGGCAACCCCTCTCCGAGCCGGCTCCGGGGCCCACCCCCCTCTACCTGGTGGGCGTGGAGGGCGCTGAGCTTGGGTTCGCGGTGGAGGCGGGGCCTGTCCTAGAGGCTCCCGCGCCGGAGAACCTGGAGGACCTGGCCGTTATGGTGGACCTACGGCTGTTGCCTCAAGAGGATGCGGCCATCGGCACGCCCGATCGCAAGGCTGAGCCAAGGCTGGGGCCCAACGAGCGTCTGCCCCTGCGCGCGGGGCTCTACAACTTCGGGGAGGAGACGGTGGCCGTGGAGCCCGAGTTGCTCCTTCCGGCGGGGTGGTCCTTCGAGGGCGCCTTGCCCACCTCCGTTGAGGTGGCTCCGGGCGAGCTGAGCGAGTACCTGCTCACCGTAGTGCCTGGCCCCATGCGCCCCCTCGATGACTACGCGCTTCGCCTACAGGCCTCCGTCGGTGGGCGGGAGTTGGCCCCGGCCGTGGCCTATGTCGGCTGCGACCGGGAGGCCCTGGAGCCGGCAGCCTGGAGCCCTCTGGGGCCCGCCGCCGATGACCCCCACGAGTGGCATGCCACCCACTCGGAGAACGCCCGCTTCAGCGTCGAGCTTGCGGGTGACGACGGCCTCCGCAACCGGGCGGACATGCCCGGCGAGGGCGACCGCTGGGTGATGGCCAACTGCCCCGTGCTGCCTGACGACGATCTGGCCAGCCAGGACGCGGTGTCCGTAGAGTTCCGCTCGGCCATGACCGCCGCCGAGTCCCTGATCGTGATCCTCGTGGAGAGCGACGGCAGCCAGTACATGGCCTCAGCCGACAACGCCTTCCGCGACGGCGACTGGGTCCGCCACCGGTTCTGGCTGCGCGACCTCGCGCTGAACCGCGGGGTGTCCGCGGATGAGAATGAATCGCTGGACCTCGATCAGGTCGAGCGCATCCTCTTCGGCGCTTCCTTCCGCACCGGCATCTCCGAGGCGGAGTGGTGGATACGGGACGCGCGACTGGAGCGCTTCTGAGCGCTACACGACCTTACGGAAGACCTGGACTCGGTTGGGGCTGCCGAGGCGCGTGTTGTCCGTGATCTGGAGCTGGGCGCCATTGTCCGTGAGCCGAATCGAGATGCGGATGACGGCCCCCGATTCGGTCACCAGACCCGCCGTGCCCTCGCGTACGCCCTCCTCCACATCGCGCAGCTGCTGGATCATCCGGAGCGCGAAGATCCGTTCGGGCTCATCGCTGTAGACGACGGCGCCCTCTTGGGTCACCGTCAGGGTGAGCGCGCGCATCGCCGGATTGATGGTCTGCTCGCTGGAGCCCTCCTCGATGAGGTTCCAGATCCCGACGAGTTCAGCCGGCGCAAGCGGGTCCGACGTCGCCCCCCCCGCACAGCCGCTCCAGCCGAGAGCAATGGCCGTGATGACCAACAGTAAGAGCCCGAAACTCCATCGCGCGCCATGGCTAGCCATGTGTTCCTCCGATGCGTCCCTCCCACCGAACGATGATTACGACCCCGATGGCCCGGGCACCTTGTCCCACGTCCCCGGAGGCGTCCTGGATGCTACACTACTGCGGTGTCGAACATCCGAGGAGGTCCCATGGATAGCTCCATCATCCACATCTACGGCGAGAACTGGTGTGGCGACTGCCGCCGAGCCAAGGCGCTCCTCGAGGCCCGCGACGTGCCGTTCCGATGGCATGACACATCGAAGGACTCGGAGGCCCGGGACTTCGTGAGCCGCGCGCGGCCGGGCGATGAGCGGATCCCCCTGGTCGTCTTCCCCGATGGCTCTATCCTCGTGGAACCCACCAACGCGGAGTTGCTCGCCAAGCTGGGCCCGACCGCGTAGCCCGGCATGTTCCTAGGAGCGAAGGCTGGAACCGAGGGGCGTGGAGCTGCCGCCCCACGCCCCTCGGGTTTGCCTCAGTTGTCCACCGGCCCCGGCCGCACGATGGTCGGGGCGGACTTCACGAGAGGCCGGATGGCGAGCCAGTCGATGCCCTGGAACTCGGGATCGGGAATGGCTCGCACCTCCTCCTCGCCTCGATACGGCCCCATGGCGTCGACCCACAGGATCAGCCTCAGCAAGCTCTCGTCATCGACCCGCACGCCGTAGTGCTCGCCGCTGGACACCAGGTCGATGAGCGGACTGCGGTAGGAGAGCGTCGTCATGGGAGCGGGGGTCACGTAGGCCGCGGGATCGACGGTGCTGAAGCCCTCGACCATGAGCACGCCCGCGATGCCGAAGCCGGGTGGCGGATCGGCGGGCGGCTGGTAGGGGGCTCCCCAGGTCGGCGCCCCGAGGAGGGTCACGTAGGGCTCATCGAACTCCCCGAAGCCGGGCCGACGGGTCAGGTCGAGCACGGAGCGGGCCTCGCCATCGCCCTGATGGCACTCGCCGCAGTACCGGTCCAGCACGGGCTGGACGTACCGGTCGTAGCTCACCGTGTCATCGGGCCAGGGTAGGGGAGCGATCTCCGACGGCTCGCGCTGCACGGCCATCGAGGTCCCACTGTAGGCGGGCGTGCGGCTGTGCATCTCGTGGCAACCGAGGCAGCCACGGCGCTCGCCCGGCATCACTCCCGTGAAGCTGCGCATGGTCTGCAGCGCCCGATGGTTCTCGTCGAGGATCTGGAAGTGGAGCGCCACGCCCGAGGGCGCCTCGAAGGAGACGGAGCCATCGGGCTCGATGGGCGCCGTTCCCAGTACCCGCTTCACGCCCTCCGACTGCACCATGGAGACGACAGGGCCCGTCGAGGCGTAGGGCCGCTTGTGCCAGTAGGTGTACGTCTTGTGTTGGATCGTCAGGATGCGCAGGTACTTCGCTCGGCCCTGTACTTCCTCGGGCAGCCCCTCATGCACATTGTCGCTGTAAAGCATCCCCGGCGTGGGGTGGTCCCGGGTCTCCCGAGTCGGCCAGTCCACCGTGTCGCCCAGGATCGGCGGCACGGGGCGGGGGCGGACCGGCAGCGCGTGGAGCACGTTGTGGGCGCCCTCGTAGATCAGCTCGCGGTTGCCCTCCACATCCATGAGGTACAGGACGAACTTGCCGTTCCGGCTCGCGGAGACGATGAAGTCCTTCTCGCTCAAGGGGTAGGGCGAGTAGTAGCCCCAGTACTGGCCGCTCGAGTGGTACCGCTCCGACTCCACGGGGTCCACCGGCCCGTTGCCGCACTCCGGCCACTCCACGTCGGCCGTGACCTTCGTCAGCCCGTCGGGGAAGTTCAGCCCTATGCGCGGGTCGATGATACCGACCGAGCCGCTGAACCATCCATGGTGGGCGCTGCCCGTGAACATCACACGGTCGCTGCCTGGTATTCCGCGCGCGTCCTTGAGCAGATCCGGCCAGACGGACTGGTTGCCCCAGAAGACGCTCACCTGCGTGCCATCGGGGCGCATCGTCCAGAGGCTTTGGGCGCGCCAGAGCGGCTTGTCCGTGTACTCCCAGCGTGTGTAGAGGACGCGCCCATCGTCCATCACCGACGGAAGATAGTCAGGCTCGTTGGCCCTCGACACGATGTAGATGCTCTCCCCCCGAAGGTCCGTCCGCGCGAGGGGGTAGGCGTTCGTGGGCGGCATGCAGCGCACGTAAGTGTGGCCTCGGGTGGTCGAGAACAGGATGTGCTCGCCATCGGGGAGGTAGATGGGGTCGAGGTCGTCATAGGGCCCATAGGTGATCTGGCGCGGCTCGCCGCCATCGATCCCGATCTCGTAGAGGTGGAACGACTTCTCGTTGTGCGGCTTGAAGCAGAACAGCACCTTCCGGGCATCCCAGGAGAGGTCGGGCCGCCAGAAGCTCCCGTGGAGCGGCTCCTGAGGCATGAGTTGCCGCAGGTGACCCTCGGGCCCGAGTCCCTTCAAGACCATTAGCCGAGCCCCAGGGACGGCCATATACCCCAAGCGGTGGCGCGTCTCATGGGGCCACTCGGAGCCCTGGGGATACGGCATGTCCACGAACAGCACGGAGTCGAAATCCACGACGGGGTTGGCAAGGGCGATGCGCCGCTTCACCTCCCGGACGCGGAAGTAGAGGTCCGCGCTCGGCTCCTCGAGGCCATCCACGGTTCGCGCAAGCTCAGCGAGCTCGGCGCGCTCATCGGCGAAGTCGACATCCCCGTGCGCGGACTCGATGCGCGCCGCCAGCTCCGAAGCCCAGCCGATCTCCTGCCGAATCCGCTCCGGCGAGGGGTTGCCATCGGCCTGATGGAGCCAGTCGCGCTCGAGGGCCTCCCGCGCCTCCGACGGCGTCAGATCGCGCGTCTCCGGCGTCGAGGGCTCCACATAGGGTGCGACGGCCTCGGCCACCACGGGCCGGAAATCGATGGCGGCGCCACACTCCAAGATCAGGGCGAGCCAGCCGGGGTCCGTCGGGTCCGCGGCCGCCACCAGATCGTCCAAGCGGTCCCGGAGCTTCAGCGCACTGCGCCACTCCTCCGCCTCCGCCGCCGGCGTGTGGGCCCACTGGCTCTCCGTGAGTGGCGCGTACTCCAGGCGCAGGGCGACCGCGCGCTCGGCATCCTCGCGGAGGCGCTCAGGGCTTACCTCCAGGAGGTAATCGATCGGGGCGCGGCCGGTGGTCTGCCGAAGGAGGGAGACCACCTCGGGGAACCGCTCGGCGAGCCGTCGGCCCACGGCCCAGGCGACATCGGGCGCCAGGTCGTAGCCCTCTTCCCTCAGGTTGCGGCTCGTGCGGGCGATGGTCTCCGCCAAGCTGGGAGCCTGCTCGTACACGCCCTCCATCCGACGCAACGCCTCGGCGGCGCGCTCCGAGATCGAGGTCGCGCCCGCCTCGTAGGCCGCCCGCACCTCGTCGGCCGTGAAGGCGCGGGAGTGGAGGGCGAGTTCATCCAGGCCGCCCTGGAAGTGCTCCGATGTGCCCGAGGAGGAGCCCACGAAGACAGGCGCGTCGGGGTCGGTCGCGATGGTCCCCGGCCGTTCGAGCGACGCCACTTCCACGCCATCCAGGTACACGCGCATCGTTGTGCCATCGAAGGTCCCCGCGCAATGGTGCCACTCGCCATCCAGCACCCGAGCCGGATCGATAGACCCATCGCACTCCACGTAGCCGTCGATGTTCAGGCCCAGGGACAGGATCGTGCCGTCATGCTGGAACGAGAACAGGACGCGGCGGCCGCACTCCTGGCGGAGGATCTCCCGGTAGACGCCGAGATCGGTGGGGAGCACCCATGCCGAGAGGGTGACGCCCCTCTCCAGACTGGGGAGGCCACCCTCCGTGGCCCGCAGGGCATGGGAGCCCTGCAGCCACAGCGCCGAGCCGTGCACCCCAGGGAAGGACGCCGGCTCGCCATCCATGACCAAGTTGAGGCCGGGTACACCACCGCCATTGGTCGCGACGGCGCCGGGTTCGAAGCTCCAGTGGGCGACCGTGTCTGGCGTGCGCTGACCGGCTACGAGGAAGACGATCAACAGAACGGGTACTGCGGAGCACAAGACCGCTCGGTTGGCGTACATCCTGGGGCACTCCTTCATCGGTCCGCTATCGGACGGGCAACTCGAAGATGCTGACACTGATCGGGTCGAGGGTGAGCCCTCGGTGGGCCCTCTCCACGGCTCGCTCCTCGATGGCGACGCGCGGGGGCTGGCCCGGATCGTTGTAGAGCATTGGGTCATCGCCCGCGATCACCCATGCCCTGCCGCGTCCGGAGACGCGGGCGCCCTCGATGCGGAGATCGAGCACCTGCGCCTCTTCACTGGCGTTCACGACCGCGATGGTGAGGGCGCTGCGGTCCGCGTTCCATGCCGCGGCCACATCCAGGGGCGACTCGCCCACCTCCACGGCCACGGGCAGCGACCCCATCCGCTGGCGGTAGAGTTGCAGCGCGAGCCCCGTCGTCTCCATCGCCGCATCGGTCGTGGTGGTCTTGATGGCGCCGATGACGTTCACCGTCTGCGCATAGTTGGCCATCACGTAGATGTCGCTCTGCCGCACGAACTCGTTGAGCGCCGCCGCGACCCCGAGGCCGTCCTTCAGGAAGTACCGCGTGCCGAGCTCCCCGAAGACGTGGGGCCCGTACCAGTAGTTCCACTCATCGAGGGCGACGGGCATGTCGGGACCCTCCGCCTGAGCCCGATACTGGCGGTGCGCCGCCGCGATAGAGGCCACCGACTCCGGCAACTGGCTCACATGCCCCAGCAGCCCGCTGCCCTCCTGACGGTAGAAGTGCTCGCTGATGGCGTCCATGTGATCGCTGCACTCCGCGAGCATGGTGGCCGTCCATTCGCCCACCGCGCCCACGCCGATCAGCTTGATGGAGGGGTCCGCCGCACGCATCGCCTCGGCGAACTCGTTGTGCTTGCGGACGTAGTCGGAAAGCGGCATGTGACCGAGTTGCCAGTTGCCGTACATCTCGTTCCCGATGCCCCACCACACCACTCCGTAGGGCTCGCGATGGCCGTTCTGGGCGCGCTCCCGGCCCATCGGCGTGTCCGCCGGCGCGTTCGCGTAGAGCAGCTCGTCCACTGCCGCCTCGACGCCTCCGAGGCCGCTGTTCACCACGATGTAGGGCTCGGTGCCGAGCTCCCGGCAGAACGCCATGAACTCATCGAGTCCGAAGTCATTGTGCTCGATCCCCGACCAGGCGGGGTTCTTCCGCGGCGGCCGCCGGTCCCGATCCCCGATCCCATCGCGCCAGTCGTAGCCGCTCACGAAGTTCCCGCCGGGCCAGCGGTAGATGGGCGAGTCAAGTTCCTTCAGCAGTGCCAGGGTGTCCGCCCTCATGCCCCGTACATTGTCCGATGGCATCAAGGACAGGGCGCCGATACGCACCGCGCCCTCGCCCTGCGCCGTGATCTCCAGCCGCGCTTCCCGCGAGGCGCCTGTGGCATCGAACCGCAGCGGGTAGACGGACATCTCGGATGAGAGATCGGTCAGCCGGACGGTCTGCCGTCCCTCCCGGCCAGGCGCCCACGCTAGGGTGACCGAAACCGCTTCGACCCCGCCACTCGCGGCGAGCACGATCCGCCCCTCGTACCGCTTGCCCTCCACCACACCCAGGCCCTCCTGGATGAGGCCCACCGGTTCGCCGGAGACCTGAAGCACGGGGTCGTGCTCGCCCACGAAGGGAGCGTCCGTCGCCATGGTCAGGGCGCCGTCCCCGCCGAGCACCCGCCACGGGGACTCCGCCTCGCCGGGGGGGTAGAAGAACTTGCGGTCCTCGACCATCTCCGCCCAGATGCCACCGTAGATGCACCGGCCGAGGTGCTCGATGAACTGGCCGTATACGAGCTCACTGACAGGCGCTCCCACCTCGTCGGCATGGATGGTCGCCGAGAGGCTCAGGGGCGAGGCGCCCAGAAGCTCCAGTTCCAGGTCGTCGTACCACGCCGTTCCGGTGGCGAGCCCCCAGCCGCCATAGAGGCAGTTCACCAGGATGGAGTCGCGCCGCCCCGTCTCGAATACCGCCTCCACGCGCGTCCAGTCCTGTGTGCCGGTGAGCGCCTCCGTGCGGACGGTCTGGATCTCGTGGACGTTGAGCAGCGCCCCGGCGCCACCGGCCACGGGGACCAGGTCCTCTGTGCGGATCCAGCCCGACAGCCGGTAGCGGGCGAAGGGTCGAACCGGGACCACGGCTGACCAGGTGGCGTCCGCCCCCCCGGTCGACTCGATGCGCACGCACCACCCGCCCCCGCGCCCCTCCTGGACGTGGGTGAACACGCCACTCTGCTGCCAGTTGCGGGTGTGCCAGCCGGCGGGGCCCCCTTCGGAGCGCTCCTCGAACCCCGGGTTGGGGAGTCCCTCCGGGGCTTGTGCCACCAAACCCGTCGCCACGGATAGAAGGCTCGCTGTCAGCGTCAGTGTGAGCATTCGGTCTCCTCCTTGCGTCGCATCGCCGAGTTCACCGTATCGTCTTCGCCGATGGAGGCCTCCGCCCCTGGTCACGCTCCGGCCTAGCGAAGGGTGTGGTAGATCGCCGCGATCTCCTCCAACGGCTCCGCGAACAGCCCTCGGTAGGGGGCGCCGGCCCGGAGATCCCCGTACAGGTCCTCTCCATGGGCCAAAGCGTGGGCCTGGAGGATGATGAGGTCGCTCGAGAAGCCGCGGAACAGCGCGGGGTCAGCCGCCTCCGCGATGACACTCGCGGCGAGTCGGTTCCGACCGGTGGGAAGGGGATCGTCTCGGTCGTCATCGTAGGGAGGCGCGGTCCCGCCGTCCTCACTGTAGTCGTAGTCCCACGCGACGCAGATCAAGTCGAAGACCTGCTCCACCCCCGGCCGCGGATGCCTGACCCATCGGCGCAGCGTCTCCGCTCCCGCCGCGAGCCACTCCTGGTTGTCGCGATACGCGCTGACGCCGCCCCAGGTGTCCACCACCACGAAGGCCAACCCGGCCTTGGGCGTCTCCTCGGGCTGGATCCCCACCTGGCCGATCGGCAGATCCGAGCCCCATCGCAGGGCCGTGATCGCCCAGTCCCAGGGGCGGTTGGGGTAGACGTCGTAGAGCGCGAGGGCGGGCGCCCCCAGTTCGGCGTCACACCAGGCGGCCCACTCCGTCAGCTCGCGCGACGAGAACACGGGCGCCCCGGCGTCCAGGCCCTGGGAGTAGTCCATGGGGAGGAAGGTCGGCGCCACCTCGGCGCGGCCGGCCAGGGCCCGCTTCCAGGTCCTAAGGAGGTCTCGCGCCGCGTCGGCCTCACACTGCCCGTGATGGAGCAGGTAGAGCCGGTTCGCGCCATAGTGCTCGGTCAACACCTCCGCCGCGGCCGCGATCTCCTGAGCGGTCGGCGGCTCCGGTTGGGGGACCGACGGATCCTGTGTCCAGTACCCTCGCACCGTGGGGCTGAGGGTGAGGGATAGCCAAAAGGACCGCTCCATCGGCCCGTCCTGCGCCGGGGCGGCCCATGCGCATGCCGCGAGGAGGAGGGCGAGCGATAGCCGCATGGTCATCCTCGGTCCGCCTCTGAGAGCTGCCGCTGCAGTCGGTCGATGGCCTCGTGCGGCCCAGCTACGGCGATGTGGTCGCCCGCCAGCAGGGGCTCATCCGGCTCAGGGAGGTTCATCACGCCGCCAGTGGCCCCGGACCAGGCGCCGGCGCCCATATGACCGACTACCATGAGGCCGTAGTTCTTCCGGAAGTGCAGATCCATGAGCGACCGGCCCGCGAGGGGCGGACCGACGACGAGGTGGGCCACCTCCAGCCCCTCAGCCACGGTGAACCAGTCCACCACATGCTGCCCCATGAGCGACTTGGCGATGTGAGCGCCCATGTCCTGCTCGAGATAGCACACCCGATGGGCGCCCACCTTGCGGAGGATTCGCGCGTGAAGCGGCCTGCGCGCCCGGGCCACGATCGGCTCCACCTTCAGCTCCGACAGGACGCTCGTCACGAAGATGCTCGTCTCCATGTCCGAGCCGATGGCCACGACCGCCGCGTCCACATCGGAGACCCCCACGTGCATCAGACTGCGGCGGTCCGTGGCGTCGAGGGTGACGGCGCGCGCGACCTGGTCGGCGATCTCCTGAACCCGCTCAGGGTTGGCATCGATGGCGAGCACCTCGGCGCCCAACTCCACCAGGGAGTAGGCCACCCCCCGGCCGAAGCGACCCAGACCGATGACGGCGACTTGCAGCATGGCACTGCCTCCTTCGATGCGACGGATCGGCCGCCCTGCCGACTCCTAGCCGACGGCCACCGTCGCCTCCGGGTACTCGATGGCGCCGCGCCTGTCGAAGCTCCCCAGAGAGACCACCAGGGTCAACGGCCCCACGCGGCCGGCGAACATGAGGATGACGAGCACGACCTTCCCCGCGGATGACAGCCCCGCGGTGATCCCTGTGGACAACCCCACCGTGCACAGCGCGGAAGTAACCTCGAAGAGGGCGTCCCGGAGAGCGACGCCGTCGGTGAGCATGAGCCCCATGGTGCCGATGGTGACGGCAATGAGAAACAGAGCGCCGACAGCCATCGCCCGGTACACCACCATGAAGGGGATCGAGCGGTGGCCCCACTCCACGGTCCGCCGGTGCCGCGCCATGGCGACGATCGCGGCGCCGATGGCTGCGAGGCTCGTCGTCTTGATCCCGCCTCCGGTCGAGCCCGGCGACGCGCCGATGAACATGAGCACCACGAGGGCGAAGATACCGGCATCGGACAGGGCCGCCATCGGGACCGAGTTGAAGCCCGCGGTCCGCGCCGAGACCGACTGGAACGCCGCCTGGCTCAAGCCGTACCCAACGCCCTGTCCGGCCCACTCGCTTCCGGGGCGGCACTCGGTGAGAAAGAGCACGGCCGTGCCCCCGATGATGAGAGCTGCCGTTACCGTTAGCACGATGCGAGTCTGGAGACTCATCCGCTCGCCGGGGCGCTTGCCGCGGTCCCGGACCATCAGGTACAGGTTGGTGTGAACCGCGAACCCGAGCCCTCCCAGGACGATGAGCGCCGCGACGCAGAAGAGCACCCAGGGGTCGGTCGCGTACCCCTCCAAGTTGCGCGGGTCCACCGAGAAGCCGGCATTGCAGAAGGCGGAGACCGAGTGGAACCCAGCGTGCCAGAGCGAGGCGCCCGCGGGCATCCCATGGCGAGCGAAGAGGGGTGCCAGGGCGATGAACCCAAGCCCCTCGATGGCGAGCGTCGAGAGGCCGATGACGCGGAGGACATCCCGTAGCTGATGCCGCATCGAGAGGTCCAGCGCCTGGTCCAGCGCGTCCTGGCCACGGGCTCCTATGGGACGGTTCAGCAGGATCTGCACGAGGGCCGACAGCGACATGATCCCAAGACCGCCGACCTGGATGAGCCCGAGGATCACGACCTGGCCGAGGAGCGACCAGTCCCGGGACGTGTCCCGGGTGATCAGGCCCGTCACGCAGGTGGCCGAGGTTGCCGTGAAGAGGGCATCGATGGCCGAGCTTCGCTCCCCGGTTGATGAGATCGGAAGCGCCAGGAGGGCGGATCCGGTCAGGATCACCGCCGCGAAACTGAAGACGACCATCTGAGGGGGTGTCAGACGTCGGACGAGCCTACTCACTCGAACGCCTGCGCCGGCCTTGCCGTAGGACGGCGAGGCATCTCCGAACGCCCGTGACCCCAGTGGCTCTCTGCGCATACGAGTGACGATACTGCGGCGCTCCCCGACCGGCAAGCGCTGTTGTGGTCGGTCGCCGCGGATCTCTGCCGCGGCCAGCAAGGCGCCCCGCCCCTCCGTGGGGAATAGGCGGCCAGCCGTGTGCGCTCTGACGGAGGAGGTCCCCACCGTGCGTGTCGTTGCCTTGCAGACGAGCCCCAACACCGACGGACTGACCGCCACGATGGCAGAGGCTGCCCTCGCCGGCGCCCGATCCCTCGGCGCCGCGACGGAGCTGATCCACCTGCGGCAACGGAAGATCGAGGCCTGCCGCGCATGTGAAGCCGGCTGGGGGCGGTGCGCCTCCCATGGCGAGTGCGTGATCGGGGACGAGTTCGCCGCGGTGCGCGTGGCGATGGAGGAGGCAGACGCCCTCGTCATCGTCACCCCCGTCTACTTCGGTGATGTGAGCGAGGTCACCAAGAGCTTCCTCGACCGCCTTCGGCGCTGCGAGTGGGGCGGCGAGGCGAGGCTGAGAGGCAAGCCCGTCCTGGCGATCTCCGCCGCGGGAGGCTCGGGAGGCGGAGTCGTTTCCGCCCTCGCCCAGCTCGAGCGCTACATCCAGATCCTGGGGCTCATCGCCGTCGACCTGATCACCGTGACGCAGCGCTCGCGACCCCACAAGGTGGCCACGGCCGAGGCGGCTGGCGCGGCGCTGGTGAGGGCCGCTCAGGAGACGGCCGGCAACTGAGAGGGGCCGCCATGCTTCCACCCATCCGCGACCGAGGAACGGCCACGGAGCTTCTCGATAGTCGCCTCTCGCCCCTCGCGACCCCCAACGCGGGAACCGGCGCCCGGCTGCGCCCCGAGGCGGAGTGCCCCTACCGCCCGCCCTTCCAGCGTGACGTCGGCCGTATCGTCCATTGCCAGTCCTTCCGGCGGCTCCAGTACTGCACCCAGGTCTTCCTGAACAACGCCGGTGATTTCTACCGCACCCGGCTGACCCACGCCATCGCCGTTGCCCAGATCGCCAAGACCCTCGCCCGATCCCTGGGGGCGAACGAGGACCTGGTCGAGGCCATCGCCCTCGCCCATGACGTCGGGCACCCGCCCTTCGGCCACGCCGGCGAGGAGGCTCTGGGGGCGCTGATGCGGGGGCACGGCTACCCCAACGGCTTCGAGCACAACGGCCATGGGCTGCGTGTGCTCGATGAGCTGGAACGGCGCGCGCCGGGGATGCGCGGGCTCAACTTGACCTACGAGGTGCGCGAGGGGATCGCGCGGCACTCGACCCCCTACGACCGGCCACCCCAACTGCCCGGCTTCGACTACTCCGGCCAGCCATCCCTCGAGTGCCAGATCGTGAACCTGGCCGATCCACTCGCCTACCGCAGCCACGATCTGGACGATGCCCTGGCGACGGGGATCCTCTCGATGCGCGAACTGGACTCGGCGGGCCTGGAGCTCTGGGACCGCGCCCGCTACCGCGCCGATCTCGACGCCGAGGCGACGGACGACGAGGTGCGCATCGCCGTGGTTAGGGGGCTCATCGAGATGCTCATCGTCGATGCCCTCACCGCGGCCTCCGAGACGATCGAGGCCGGTGGCGTGCGCTGCCGGGAGACCCTACGGGCCCTCGATGAGCCGCTCGTCCAACTGTCCGACGAGACGCGACAGGCGGACCATGCCCTCGCCGGATTCCTCCATGAGCGGATGTACCGCCACCCCATCGTGGCGCGGATGAACATCAAGGGCCGGCGGATCATCGAGGACCTGTTCGAGGTGCTGATGGGCCACCCTCAGGCCCTCAGCGAGCCCTTCAGGGCGCGGGTGATCGAGCGGGCCGAGCCGGCCGCGCCGGTGGTCTGCGATTTCCTCGCCACCCTGACGGACCGGAGCGCCATGGATCTTCACGCCGACCTCTTCGACCCCTCCCGGCCCGCGGGCGCGGACCCCGCAATGCCCGCCCGGTTCTAAGCGGCTGGTCAGTCCCGGTAACGCTCGCCCCAGATCCGCTGGATACGCTCCCGCAGCGCCTTCTCCCGGCCGCGGTCCGAGGGACGGTAGAACCGTCGGTCCACCAGGGTATCGGGCAGGTACTGCTGGGCGCAGAAGGCGCCGTCGAAGTCGTGGGGGTACTTGTACCCCACGCCGAGCCCCTCGCGCCGCTGCGCCTCGTGCCGGATGTCCATGAGGTGCGGCGGGACCTTCAGAGGCCCGCCCTCCCGCGCCGCGGCCCGCGCGTCCGCGACCGCCAAGTAGGCGCGGTTCGACTTCTCGGTGCACGCCAGGTAGACGGTCGCTTGGGCGAGGGGGATCTGCGCCTCGGGCATCCCGCACAGCTCGACCGCGTGCGCGGCCGCCACGGCGAGCACCAGGCCCATGGGGTCGGCGTTGCCGATGTCCTCCGCGGCGGCGATGACCATGCGGCGGGCGATGAACCGGGGATCCTCGCCCGCCTCCAGCATGTACCCGAGCCAGAACACCGCCGCGTCGGGATCCGAGCCCCGGATCGATTTGATGTACGCGGAGATGACGTTGTAGTGGGCCTGACCGGACTTGTCGTACAGCACCAGCCGCTGCTGGGTGGCCTGGGTTGCCACTTCTGCGTCGATGATCGCCGTGCCCTCCGAGTCGTACGGCGCCAGGAAGGCGGCTTGTTCGAGCGCTCCCAGCGCCCGGCGAGCGTCCCCGTTGGCTGCACGGACGAGGACCGCCCGCGCCTCGGGCCGCAGGTCGATGGGCCGATCCCCCAGGCCCCGCTCCTCATCGGTCAGAGCGCGCTCGATGAGCTGCAGCAGGTCCTCGTCCGAGAGCGGTTCGAGCCGGGCCACGAGGCAGCGCGACAGTAAGGGGGCGTTGATCTCGAAGTAGGGGTTCTCCGTGGTGGCGCCGATTAGCGCGAAGACGCCGTCCTCGACGAAGGGCAAGAAGGCGTCCTGCTGACCTTTGTTCAGCCGGTGGATCTCGTCGCAGAAGACCACGGTCCCGCGGCCGTAGAGCTTCCTCTCATTCCTCGCGTGGTCCGCCGCCTCCCGGATCTCCTTCACGCCCGATGAGGTCGCTGAGAACTCCACGAAGGACATGCCGCTCGCTCGGGCGATGATCCGGGCGAGGGTGGACTTGCCCGAGCCCGCCGGGCCGTGGAGGATCAGGCTCGACACCCAGCCATCCTGGATCGCCTGGCGCAGCACGCCGCCGGGGCCGATGAGGGACTGCTGGCCGACGACCTGGTCGAGGGAGGTGGGACGCATCCGTGCCGCGAGGGGAGGGCGTACGGGGCTAGCGGCATCATCGAACAGATCCATGGGCGCCAGCGCCTTCGATGGGTATGTGGGAGAGGCTGTCTAGAGAGCAAGGGCCGCCGTTACCGTGTGCCCGGATGGTTCGAACCCAAGCGACAAGTGGTAGCTCTGTTTACCGCCATCGCGATTCTCCGTGAGGAGCTGCCACTCTGGCGGTCAGTGAGAGCCCCGTCTCCTGGGGTGTTGGCTCGAACTAACCCTGTAAAGCAAGCACGAGTAGGGCAGCGCCTTGCCCTACCTGTCAGTATACCCGCATTACCCGCCCGGGACAAAGGCCGCACGCCGCCCTAGCCCGCATCATTCATGGGTGCTAGTCTGTGGTGTGCTTGGTGGCTGTGTAGCGGTCGCTTGTCCGTTGCGTTGGTGTTGGTCTGTTCAGCAGTAGGCGGCGGGCATGGAGGAGCGGCTGGCTGTCGGCCGCCTGGCCGCTCTCTGGGTTCTGCCGCTCGCTCGCTGAGGGTCCGTGTTCCGCTGTTCCGGTGTTCCGCCGGGAAACGATACCCCCTTATTGTGGTACTCGCGCTCTCTCGGAGAGGCAGGGGGGTACCATAACGTATGTATAGTACCTCACGGAACAATGGAACATAGTACATACAGACCCCTCCCGTGCAGCCTCTAAGCCTTGGGCCCCAACGGTTTGCGGGATTCGAGGGGCTGTTGCCGGCGAGTCGTTTTCGGGCGGAACCCGGCGGCAACATCGGCACAGCGGCGGGGCGGGAGCGGGCCAGTACGGAAACCTCAAAAAGGGCCGTTTTAGGGGGGAGGTTTCCGTACTGAGGCTCCAGGCCATGGGGCCCATGGCTTGGAGGCAGATCGGGAGGCCGGTGGCTATGGGTAATGGAGGGCAAAAAAAGGTGCTTGCGAGGAGGTTTCTGTACAGGGCCCCGCGAACTATTGGGGCACAAGGGTTCCCGGGAGGGTCCCCCTAGCACGCCGCCCTGATGAACAAGGGATTGAGACGTGCTCCTGAGAAACGCCCAGGAGTATTGCTAACTCCCCCTAGCACGCCGCCCTGATGAACAAGGGATTGAGACTATGGTCTACAGCATTCATCCTCTTTCTCCTTTTGCGCCTCCCCTAGCACGCCGCCCTGATGAACAAGGGATTGAGACCCTCCACGGTGCCAACGGCCCCGTTTACCGTCAGGGTCCCTAGCACGCCGCCCTGATGAACAAGGGATTGAGACAGCGATGTCCCCCAGGTAGACCCGACAGTAACCACCCCTAGCACGCCGCCCTGATGAACAAGGGATTGAGACGTACGTTCAGGACGCGCATTTCTATGATCTGCTCATCCTATCCCTAGCACGCCGCCCTGATGAACAAGGGATTGAGACGAGACGCAATGCCTCCCTGTAAGTATAGGTCGCTGCATCCCTAGCACGCCGCCCTGATGAACAAGGGATTGAGACTAGGGGATCGCGCCCCTGGAGATCCACCTTCCCGACGCCCTAGCACGCCGCCCTGATGAACAAGGGATTGAGACGCTACTCCCCACACCTCGGGGTAGTACTCCGCTTCCTGGCCCTAGCACGCCGCCCTGATGAACAAGGGATTGAGACATCACTCTGGTGGCCAAGATTGCCCGCATCACCATCGCCCTAGCACGCCGCCCTGATGAACAGAGGTCCCTTCGGCTGCGAAGGTGACTCGTCGGATGACCTCGAACGCGGCGAGCGTGGTTGAGGCGGGGGGCGCCATGCCGCAGCGCGGGACCAACGACCTGCTGCGCGCGATCGGCTCATCGGCCTCCTCGCCGAGCTGACCCACTAGCGTGAAGCGCGAGCAGAGAGAGGGGAACGTGCGCGTGAAGGCCGTCGCCGTCATACCCGCGAGGCTGCAGGCGTCACGCCTGCCCGGCAAGGTGCTCATCGACATCCACGGCAAGCCCATGGTGCAGCACGTCTACGAGCGGGCCATGAGCGCCTCCCGCATCTCTCAGGTCATCGTCGCCTGTGATGACCCGCGCATCGCCGAGGCCGTCGAGCGCTTCAGCGGCACGGCGAGGATCACATCCCCGGACCACGCCTCGGGCACCGACCGCATCGCCGAGGTCGCGCGGGATCTGGACGCCGATGTCGTCGTGAACGTCCAGGGCGATGAGCCCATGCTGGACCCTCGGGACATCGACCTCGCCGTGGATGGCCTGCTCGAAGATGACGCGTGGTCCATGTCCACCCTCATCACGCCCATCACCCTGGCCGAGGAGCTGGATGATCCCGCCTGCGTGAAGGCCGTCGTCGATCCCACGGGCCGCGCCCTCTACTTCTCCCGCTCGCGCATCCCCTTCTGCCGCGACATCCGGCCCATGGTCGACCACCCCGTCTACAAGCACATCGGCCTCTACGCCTTTCGTCGCGACTTCCTGCTCGAGTACGCGACCTGGCCGCCCACGCCCCTGCAGATCGCCGAGGGCCTCGAACAGCTCCGGGTGCTGGAGAACGGCTGCGCCATCCGGTGTGTCCTGACCCCCCGCCACTCCATCGGGGTAGACACCGAGACCGACCTCGAGCGCGTGCGCGAGCTCATGGCCGAGGGCGCATAGCGTGTGGAGCGCTCGTCACTGGTCGCCCAGGGACGGGGTCAAGAGGGCGCGGGCAGAGTTCCGCGCGCTTCGCGGTAACGGTTAGCGCCGACGGCGCCGAGCCGTTGCGGCCTCAGCGTGCCAGGTCTAGAATGGCTTGGGTCGAGAGACTCACGGCACGTCAACCCCGCCTAGAGTGCTGGAACACGGCCGAGACCACGGGCCAGGCGGCTTCTTGGGAGGGTCCATGAGGACCGGACAAGGTCACTGTAGGAGACACGGAGGGGACTTCGGCCCCTGCACCTGCGCGATGGGGCGGCTGCCGCGCCTCGTCGAGCCCACGCTTCTGCTGCTCCTCGCAAAGGGCGACGGCAAGCACGGCTATCAGCTGCTCGAGGAAGCCAACGAGCTTGTTGTCACCGATAGCGAGATCGACACCGGCATCGTCTACCGCACCCTGCGCGCCCTCGAGGCGAACGGCATGGTGACCTCCGAGTGGAGCCCCGGAACCCGGGGACCCGAGCGCCGGTGCTACCACATAACGCCTTCGGGCCGAAGCCACCTCTCCGACTGGGCCGTCACCCTCGGGCGGCTCTCCGAACGCACCACGGCCCTCGCCAAAGCGGTCAAGCGCGCCACCTCTGAGGGGTCCGAGTCCTGACGCTCACCGAGTCGACTCTACGGCACCTTGAGTAGAATCTCGCCATCGAGCGGCGCGAGGACCAGGCGGCGCACCAGCGATCCGTCGTGACGGGGGGCCGCGCTCTCGATGCGCACGGCGTCCGCCACGGTGATCCCCGTGCCACCGCTCTCTAGGGTGACTCGATAGACCTCGCCCTCGGTTAGGGGGGCCTCGAGGAGCATCACCCATCCACCCTCACCCTCGCGCTGGTCCACGACCACGGTCTGCCTGCCCGAGGGTCCCTCCAGCGCGAAGCGGGCGGCGTCCGTGAGGCCCTCCAGCTTCGGCGCGCAAGCCAGGATGGTGTACGTGTCGGTGCTCGGCGCCGTGAAGCTCCACGTGGCCGTCGCACCCGGTTTCAGAGCCTGGTGAGTGCTCGTCCCGCAGAAGCGGCCCAGGTCCGAGACCCGCTCCCACCCCGCCTCGGCCATGAAGCCTTCATCGGCGTCATCGACCTCCATGATCCAACGAGGGCAAGAGGGGTCCTCAAACCGCCGGTACGCGCCGCCCAGATCGACCTCCACCTCCCGAGGCAGACGATTGAGCACCGCGATCCCGCCCTCGAACTCCCGCCGCAGGTAGGACTGCTCGACGGCGATCACCCGGATCTCCGTAAGCCGGATCCGACCCGCCCCGTTCAGGTGCCACTCCAGGGAGTAGTCCTCGAAGTCGTCGGGGATGAACACGTCACCGATCTCCCACGTACCGAGGGTGCCCGGCCATAGGTTGATGGCCTTGTCGTGGCGCTCCCAGCCGCCTGTGGGGGTGCGCGCCTGGAACTGAATCGTGGCCCCCGCAGCCTCCAGGACCTCCACCGTCGCGCGCACCTCGTAGGTCTCCCCTGGCGCAAGGGGCACGGACCGCGGATCGGTTCCGAACAGCCGGCGCCACCCGGCCCCTGAGTCCAGGGATCCGCCCTCGATCCCCGCCTCCATAGCCGCCGCGCTATCCTCGAGCGAGAGGGCGTCCGTGGGCTCGCCCGCCCGCCAATGGAACACCTCCCGATCCTCCGCCTGCTGGACCGTCTCCACGGGCCCGAGCGGCCGCCCCAGCGGCGCGTCGTACTCGGGGTACCAGAACGTCAGGCCGTACCACACAGTGCCCACGTCGTACGCGGCGTAGGTGTCGGACATGAGGCACAACAACAGCCCCAAGCGCATCCGGCGGAAGTCCCGGGCGACCCGATCCACCTCGGCCTCGGTGGTGACCGCGGGTCCTTGCCCGAGGCGCCACGGCTGCCACCCCAAGGGATGGCTCATCAGGGCGAAAGTGATCGGCGGCTGGAGCGACTGCTCGCGCCACGCCGCGAGTGTCCGCAGGGCGAGATCGCAGCTCCTCGAGCCGTTGGCAACCCCATCCAAGAGCGGCCCGCCCTCGAAGAGCCGGCCGTGCAGGTGGGGGGCATGGCCGAGGTCCACGTCATTGGCGAGGATCAGCATCCCGGGGTAACGCGCCCGCAGCCGGTCGAAGAACTCGCACTGGCGCGCGTGCCAGCGGGGGTCCACCTCGGCCGGGTCATCGGCCACGCCGTCGCCGTCGGTGTCCACCGGCCCGAGCCACGTCGCCCGGCCCACAACGCTGTCGAAGAAGACGCCATCGATCCAGCCCTGCTCCAGCGCCGCCCCCAGGCTCTCCGCCGTCTGCGCCACCAGGGCCTCCAGGCAGCCATCAATCAGCAGGTTCGGGGTGTAGACCTGATCCGCCCACCAGGTGACCATCTCGCCGTCCGGTTTCCGGAGGAACCAGCTCTCCTCCATCCACGGCGTCGCCTCCGGTGAACCCAGGTTCATGAGCGGCGCGGTGCCCAGGAGGATCCCTCCGGAGTTGCGGCGCCGGTACTCGGCGCTGAAACGCTCCATCTGCGATGGGCTGCCGCCGGTGAGCACCAGGAGATCGTAGCGGCTCCAGGAGTCGTACTCCGTCGAGGCGGGGCTGCAGCCCCATAGGTTGGCGATGTGCGGCGGATCTCCCGTCGGTCCGAGCACCAACGCGCAGAGCGCCAAGGTCACCATGCGATCACCCCATCCCTCTGGATCCCAGCGGCCCCGCGTCAGGCCGCCTGGATAGGCACTGGCAATACGACCGAACCTGGAGAGTTCATTTGCGTCTGCAACCAACAGCCGTACCGTCAGGTAGTCGGCGCTTCCGTGGAGACCGACAAGGATGCGAGACACCATCGGGAGCCATGTGGCGGTCATTCACCGCTACGCGCGCCGGTTCTTTCATGTTGCCCTTGCCGAGTACGATCTCCCCTTCGGCGCGCCGCCGGTCCTCATGCAGGTTTTGCGGGGGCCGGCGCCGCGGCAGGAGCAGCTCGCTGTGCAGATGGGGCGACCAGGAGGAGCTCCCCACACTCCGGGGCGCCCTCGACCTCGCCGCCGAGCTCCGGCCCGACCTGGGCGCCGCCTGGCACAGCGTTCGTACCCGCGCCCTGGTGTGCGAGCCGAAGATCATCATGGCCGATGAGCCGACTGGCAACCTGGACTCGACCCAGGGGCAGGAGATCATGGCCATCCTGCAGCGGCTCCACGACGAGGGAACGACCATCGTCATGGTGACCCATGAGGATGAGATCGCCCAACACGCGGAGCGTATAGTGACCTTCCATGACGGAGTGATCCACTCGGACAACCAGGTCGCCCAACGCCGCCTCGCCCGCCTGGCCTAACCTTCCGCCCTCGCCACTCGCCCGTCGCAGACACCCTCCGCCTCCTTCACGGCGGACGCGGCTCGGTGTATTGTAGAGCCCGATGTGAATGGGCTAACGAATTCGAATCGAGTGCCATGTTCGAGCAGCCAGAAGACGAACCCGTAGAACTCAGCAGAGCGTCCGAAGCCTTGACCTCCCCTCAGGCGACGGGCCAGAGCGTACGGGTCGAGGGCGCTGGCCGTAGCGACCGGATCACTTCCATGCCCTACGGCGAGCTGTACTGGTTCGAGGGTCGACGCGCAGGTTTCCCCTCTCCGACCCGCTGGTGGCGCTTCGAGGGCGCGGGGATCGTGGGCACCGCCGTGCAACCCACAGCCGCCTACGAGGCCGCCGCCGCGTCGGCCGTCGATGCTGCGCGTCAGTCCCTATCCCTCGGGTTCCAGGGGCCCCAGTCCGGCCCTGACATGCGAGGCGCCGTCCGCGTCGTGACCAAGGCGATACGCGCCGCGAACCAGGGCATCCGCGGCCGCGCGGCCTCGAGCGATCAGCCTGTGCCCCACACGTGCTCCCTCGCCGTCGCCGCCATCCAGCGGGGTGTCGCCGCGGTCGGGATCGTGGGGCAGGGTGGGGCGTACCTGATCCGCAAGGGTATGTGCGTTCCCATCCAGCAGATCGCTCAGAACTTCTCGCACGACGCCGACGACGAGGACGACGGGGTTGAGGAAGCGGGCGAGACGCGTGCCGGCGCCCTCCTCGGGGAGGACGAGACGGTGTCGCCCTCGCTGTGGTCCCTGGAAACCCGCAGCGGCGACCTTCTGCTGCTCCTCTCGGGCGGTGTACATGCGAGCGTCGGGGACCCTGATGAGCTCGAGGACTTCATCAGTGACTGCTCCACCCTGGAGGAGGCGTGCGAGCGCATCCTTGTCGAGGTGAAGCTCCGGCGGGCCGACGGCGCGAACTCCGTGGTGCTCCTGGGCGTCGACCTGGACCCTACGAGCTCCCTCTTTGTGGATCCTTCCCGCGATCGGCTGGCTTACTACATCGCCCTCCGGGGGGCCGAGATGCAGGGTACACCAGGGCAGCCGCAGCTTGCGAGCGGCCGGGACCTCCTGCAGCTGATGAACAGTGGCGGCTTACCCGGGAACCGCGCCCTCGGTCCATCATCGCCCTTACCGCGTGCCGACGACTTCCCGGCCGCGACGCCCATGACTGAGCCGCCCGAGCCCGATGCCCAGGTCTCCGAGCCGCTCCCGACGCCGACCCCTAGCCGCCAGCGCGCCAAGCCTGAAGGTGCGCCCCTGTGGCGGAAGATCCTGAACGGCTTCCTCGCCTTCCTGGGCCTGGCCATCGCGGCTGTTGCGATTTGGTGGACCATTACGCCACGGAAGCCGCCTCCATCGCTGGTCCCGCCCGAGGAGCCGGCCCAGACGACGCCCTCCCAGCCGACCGCAGAGACTCAGCCTGAGCCCAAGCCGGTCCAAGCGCCGGTGCCGCCTGCGCTCGGCGCTGAGGAGGAAGAGCCGGCATTCATGATTGATTTGAAGGGGCTAGGTTCCACTTTATATGCTGGTCTCGGAATGTATGCGCCCTTCCCGGTGGAAATAGTGATTCAGAGTGTGCGCAGCGGCGCTGACGGCACAGAGGAGGGGCTCGTCTGGAACGAGCTAGAGCGCCAGGTGCTCAAGCCGGGGCACTCGGTGATCTTTACCGCCGAGGCGCTGCGGGAAAGTGGCTTCGACTCGGCCTCTGGGGTCACGGCGAGTGTGCGCTACGTGGACGGCCAGCTCCAGTGGGCGGGTGATGAGCCGGCAACAGTGCCCGAAGGGGTTGTCGCGAGCATCTTCGCAGGTAAGGTCCACCTTGCGGACCGTCAGCGTGGGCTCTTCATCGTGCTCAGGCCCCTGGATGAGGGCCGGCCCGAGGTGGGAGTGCCGGCCGAGCACGAGGCCGAGAGGGATTGACATATTGACATGGTGAATGCGAAGGTTATCATCGCCGAGGGGGTATCCTCGCTCGAATGGGGTATAGAGGAGGGCATGCCTCAACGAGTCGGTCTGGCCCGCGGACGCCTGTGTGACCGTGGCGGATCCGATGCGCCCACAGCACCCAATTCCCGCCCTTAGTGATAGTGAAGGGATTGTCCAAACGTTTGGATGATGTATGCGTGTCAGCTACGGACCGGGCACGCCACAGCGCACTCTACGGGGAGGTGTGACCCATAGAGGCCCTCAGTGAGCCCAGTGAGCAGCCTGCCGTTCCCGCCAGCCTCTCCGCCGTCGAGCAGGACCAGCTCGTCGACCTCGCCGTCCAGCGCATCAACGGCATCGCCGGGGACATGATCCTCCGCGCCTACGAAGTGGGCCGCTACGTCTGGGAGGGGATCCTGCAGGAGGGCCGGGCGCCGTATGGCCACAATGTGGTCCAGCGCATCGCTGAGCACCCTCAGCTCGAGATCTCCCGCTCCTCCCTCTTCAACTGCATCTCCCTCGCGCGAGCGTACCCCGAGCTGGGTGCCGGGCGTGTCCCCGAGCGGCTCAAGGGCCTGGGGCTCTCGCACCTGTACATCCTGAGCCGGGTCGCCCTGCCTGACGACCGTCGCTGGTACGAGCGGCGAGCCCTCAAAAAGCGCTGGTCGGTGAGGCGGCTCGAGGCCTACGCGGCGAGCCACGACTACCAGCGGCCCGTGGAGGACAACGCGCCCTCCCTCGACGAGACCGACGACGCCAAGGCCATCGCCGCCCCGGTGCGGCTGGAGGAGGGCGAGTACGCGACCGATGCCATGCTCCGAACCCTGCGCGTGGTAGGGCCGGCCTCCTTCCGTGTGCTGCCCTCGCGCACCCAGCTCCGGGGCTGGGACCGGGTCCTCATGGATTGCGGCCTCGGCACCGTGCGGGCCGAGGACCTGTGCCTGCTACGTGCCTTCGTGGAGATCGCCGACGCCCGCGGACACGGCAACGTGAGCGTCTCGACCGAGGGGAACGCGATAGTCGTCTCCGCGGAAGGCATGTCCCTCCGCATCGACCGAGCGGAGCTGACCGGGTAGACCGGCCCGCAGGCTTTCGTTCGGTAAGCCTGTCTCACCGATACGATCCTGCTCAGCTCTGCCGCTATCCTGGGGGCGGAGCCGCGGGGGAGGGTGGCCGAAGGCCAGGGGACACCGAAACGCCCTGGCGCGCCTTCAGTTCTCGGCGGCCCTGCTCCGCTCGAAGTCCGAAGTCCGCTCTCCATCATCCTCAGCAACATCAGGAGGTAACCCGTTTTGATCTGCGTGAGTGGCGCCGGCTATGTTGGCCTCGTAACAGGTACCTGCTTCTCCGACGCGGGAGCCGACGTTGTCTTCCTGGACGTAGATGAGAAGCGAGTGGCCGGCCTGAACCGCGGCGTACTGCCCATCTACGAACCCGGCCTGAGTGAGGTCTACGAGAAGAATATGTCCGCTGGGCGACTCTCGGCCACGGCGGACGCCGAGGCGGCGCTGCGGGAGGCGCGCTACGCCTTCATCTGTGTAGGGACGCCGCCGCTGCCCGACGGTTCCTCTAACCTAGCCTACGTCGAGGACGCCGCCCGGGCCGTGGCGCGCCACGGCCCTGAGAGCCTCATCCTCGTCACCAAGAGTACCGTGCCGGTAGGCACCGCCGATTGGGTGCGGGAGCTCCTCGCCGAGGAGGGCAGGCAGGACGTCCGCGTCGTCTCCAACCCCGAGTTCCTCCGCGAGGGACAAGCCGTCCAGGACTTCCAGAATCCCGATCGCGTCGTCATCGGTTGCCGTGAGCCCGAGGCAGGCGAGGCCGTGGCCTCGCTCCACCGTCCCTTCCTCGCCTCCAACGCCCCCGTCTTCCTCATGGACAACCGCTCGGCGGAGATGACCAAGTACACGGCGAACGCCTACCTCGCGACGCGCATTTCCTTCATCAATGAGATAGCGAACCTCTGCGAGGAGGTGGGCGCCGATGTCGAGCGGGTTCGCCTCGCAGCCGGCGCGGACAAGCGCATCGGCTCCCACTTCTTCTACCCGGGCGTCGGGTACGGCGGCTCGTGCTTCCCCAAGGACGTCCAGGCGCTGGTGCACCTCGGCGTATCCTACGAGTACGAGGCCGAGTTGATCTCCGCCGTCCACCACGTGAACGAGCGGCAGAAGCGCCGGCTGTTTCGACGAATCTCCGATCGCTTCAGCGGCGACCTGATGGGTAAGCGCGTGGGCGTTTGGGGCCTCTCCTTCAAGAAGGATACAGACGACGTGAGGGAGTCGCCGTCTCTAGTGCTGATCAACCAGTTGCTGAAGGCCGGCGCCACGGTCCAGATCTACGACCCCGCCTCGGTCAGCCAGGTGCGGGACCTCTGGGACGCCGGCGCCGTCGGCTGCGCCTCCCTCTACGATGCCGTCAGCGGCGTAGACGCCCTCGCCGTAATGACCGATTGGCAGGAGTTCCGCCTGCCCAATTGGAGCAAGGTTCGCCGGCTCATGAACGGGGACACGGTGTTCGATGGGAGGAACCTCTACCGTTCCGAGGACCTGGCCCAGGAGGGTCTGAAGCACGTCGCCATCGGCCGCGGCTCGAGCGCCTGAAGCCCCCGACGTAGGATCCCCGCTCGTCACAACGAACATCCCAGCGTCCGCTGATCCCGGCGGCGAGGCGAACCTATCACATGCCAGAAACAACCCACGATAGCCTGACCACCAAAGCCCTGAAACGGCTCCACCGTCTCGGCTGGCCGGCGCGCTATGCCGCCCTGATCACCGCCGACCTCCTGGCCATCGTCCTAGCCCAGCTCCTCGCCTTCGCCCTGGCCCACAACACCGTCCGCGGGGAGGTCCTCTTCGACCTGCTCCGGCAGCACCAGGCCAGCCTCCCGCTGAGCATGATCGGCTTCATCGGATTCTTCTTCGCCTTCCGGCTCTACCGGTGCGCCTGGCGCTTCGCGAGCCTCGGTACCCTCCGCGGAGTCATCATCGCCACCACCTGCGGAGTTTGCCTCTCGGCGCTACTCCAGTGGGCCCTGGACCCTGTCGTCCAGCGGCCCGCAACCCTCGTCATCTTCTGGATGCTCACCATCGGGCTCGTCGGCGGGATGCGTATCCTCCTGCGGCTTGCGGGCATCAGCCGCAGCCACGGCCTCCCCACCTTCCGCCAGTTCCGCCATGATCAGGCCCCCAAGCGGGTCATCATTCTGGGCTCCGACGCGGGCGCCGTGCGTATCCACCGCGCCCTCCTGGAGGACCCCCTCCGCCAGTACCGGGTCATCGGCTTCCTCGACGACGAGTCCCAGCGCCACGGGATGCTCATTCAGGACGTCCTCGTGCTCGGCCCCATAGCGCTCCTGGCCGAGTATGTGGCGAAGGGCAAAGTCGATGAGGTTCTCGTCGCCGCGCCCGATGTGCGGGTAGAGAGCCTCAAGCGGCAGATCACCGCCGCCCGCGAATTGGGCGTGCCCGTGCGCATGGTCCCCGGCGTCCAGGACGTGCTCGAGGGCCGAACCTCGCTCCAGACCGAGGACATCCGCATCGAGGATCTCCTCCACCGGCCACCCGTCCACTGCGACATCCGCGAGGTGGGGCAGTACCTCGATGGCAAGCGCGTCATGGTCACTGGCGCCGGCGGCTCTATCGGCTCCGAACTCTGCCGCCAAGTCGCCGCCTTCAACCCCGAGGAGCTAGTGCTCTTCGGCCATGGCGAGAACTCCATTGACCGCATCTACTGGCAGTTGGTGCGCCGCTTCCCCAGCCTCAAGCGCCGGATCCACATGGTTATCGGCTCCGTTGCCGACGAGTCCCGAGTCGATGAGATCATGGCCCGGCACGAGCCTCAGGTCGTCTTTCACGCCGCTGCCCATAAGCACGTACCCATCATGGAGAGCAATATCAAGGAGGCCGTGCAGAACAACGCCATCGGCTCGTACAACCTCGCCGTAGCGGCGGGGCGCTACGGCGCCGAGCGGTTCGTGATGGTCTCCACCGACAAGGCCGTCTACCCCAGCAGCGTCATGGGGGCGACGAAATGGCTCGCTGAGGAGGCCGTTAGACACGTGGCGAGCCTTTACCCGGAGACCATCTATCTGACTACGCGTTTCGGCAACGTCCTCGGCAGCCGCGGCAGCGTGGTGAACATCTTTAGGGAGCAGATCGCGCGCGGCGGTCCTGTGACGGTGACCGACCCCGAGATGACCCGCTACTTCATGACCATCCCCGAGGCCGTCCAGTTGGTGCTCCAGTCGGGCGCCACAGGCAGGAGCGGCGACCTCTTCCTACTCGAGATGGGCGAGCCGATGCGGATCATCGACCTCGCCCACGACATGATTCGCCTCGCAGGCTACGTCCCGAATCGGGATATCGATGTTCTCTTCACCGGCCTCCGGCCGGGCGAGAAGCTCCATGAGTCTCTCGCCATGAACGATGAGCGTGTCGCCCCGACAGGTCGGCCGGGGCTTACCCTGGTTACGAGGCCCCAGCGGTTCGGCGATGGCGCCTTCGGGCTATGCCTATTGCGTCTCCGCGAGCTACAGGCTGACCCCGACCCGGCCGCTAGCCTGCGTTACCTGGCCGAGGTAGTGCCTTTCCAGAACGGTCAGCCGGTTTTGGGAGCAGGACTCCAGACCCCGCGAGCGAAGAGACCCTGGGTACGGCCGGTACTGCGGGCCTGTGGCCGTGTGGGCGCGGTCGCCATCGGCCTTCCGCACAGCACCGCAAGCGAGGGAGATTCATGACGCACCGCCACAGAGACAACCCCATCCCATCACCCCCCCCCTCCCTCGTATGCTCTTACCGCGGAGGAGGGGGGGCAAAGCCCGGTCGTGGGGCCCTTGCCGCCCTTCCAGCCCTCCTCTTTTCCCTCCTTGCCTTCCCCGCCATCGCCCAGAACGGCGCACCGACCTACCACCTCGGGCCCGGCGACGTGATCCAGATCACCGTCGTCGGCGAGCCCGACCTAAGCGTCTCCCAGACCATCGGGCCCGACGGCCGAATCAGCTTCTCGCCCCTCGGTATGGTCGAGGCCGGTGGCAAGACGCCCGAGGCCCTCGCCGATGAGCTCCGCCTGGGCCTCATCGACGCCAAGTGGCTACTCGACCCCATCGTCACCGTGGCCGTGGGGGCCTACAACTCGACCAAGATCAACATCGTCGGCGCCGTGGTCACGCCCGGGCAGTACCAGCATGAACCGGGCATGACCATCCGCGCGGCCATCGCCCGCGCCGGCGGCCTCACCTCCGGCGGCGATGTGGGCAAGGCGCCCACCAAGGGCACTGTCATCCACGCCGACGGCGCATCGACCGCCATCGACCTCCAACAGGCCCTCGCGGGCACAGGTCCGAGTGGGGAGATGAAGCTCCAGCCCGGCGATACCCTCGTCATCGAGGCGCCCGATACCGTCATGGTCTTCGGCCACGTCGCCAAGGAGGGCACCTTCCCCGCCTACCCCGGGATGCCCATCTCCCGGCTGATCTCCGATGTGGGCGGCGCGACCGAGGAGGGTGACCTCGAGAACGTGACCATCCGCGGGGCAAACGGCGACCTGCGGGTCGTCGATGTGCAGGCCATCATCCGCGGCGAGGCGAGCGACGAGGAGGTCACCCTCAACCCCGGTGACCTCGTCTTCGTGCCGAGGGCCTCGCGCGAGGTGAAGCTCCTCGGCTACATCGCGAAGCAGGGCGAGTTCCCTATCCGCGAGGACATGCGGGTCTCCGACCTCATCGCCCAGGCGGGCGGTCCCACTCGGGGCGGCGCCCAGCGGAGCGACATGAGCCGCATCGTCCTCACGAGCGCAGACGGCCAGAGGCGGACCCTAGACCTCGACCCCATCCTGAGCGGCAGCGTGACGAGCGATGACGACAACGACCCGCTGCTTCGATCGGGGGACACCGTCTTCGTGCCCATGCTCCGCGCCGAGATCATGGTCCTGGGCCAGGTCACCAGCCCCGGCGCCTTCGAGTACGTGGAGGGCATGACGGCCACCGACGCCCTGGCCGAGGCCGGCGGAGCCATCCTCATGGCGACGATCCGTCCCTTAGGCCGCACGACGACGACCACCCTGACCCGGGACACGACGAGCGCCGACCTCTCCCGCTGCCGTATCTACCGCGCCACAGGCGAGACCATCGAGGCAGACCTGAGTGGGCTCACGAGGGCCGAGATGCCCACCAACCGGGTGCCCCTCTTCCCCGGCGACACCCTCATCGTCCCCGCCACCGAGAACACGATCATCATCTCGGGCTACGTCCAGGTGCCCGGCTACTACGAGTTCGGCCTCGGGCTCACCCTGCGCGAGGCCATCGCCGCGGCGGGCGACGTGATCCGGAACGAGGGGTCCACGTCCAGCGTGGAGGTCCAGCACTCGGACGGGACCATGGAGGTCGTGGACATCCTCGAGTCCGACCTGGAGCTGCGGCCCGGCGATCACATCCGCGTGCCCTACGCCCGATATCGAGTCCTCGTGACGGGTTACGTCAGGTCCCCGGGAGTCTACGAGTGGCACGAGGGCGACCGGCTTCTCGACCTGCTCTACCGGGCGGGCGGCGCCATCATCAGCGAGGGCATCGAGGGCGACTTCTTCCACGCGGCCGTGATCCGGCGCACCGCGGAGGGCGAGGAGCAGCTGATCAAGCTCGACCTCGGGCCCCTCTACGACCACGGCGTCCAGGAGGACAACATCCTGCTGGAGCCGGGCGATGTCATCCTGGTGCCCGAGTCCGACCATACCGACTACGACGGGTGGCTGAGTACCCTCACCCAGGGCTTCGGCCTCTTCAGGATCATCGACTCGATCTTCTAGATCTGCCCCTCCCCCAGAGGGAGGGGACGGGAACGACGCAGAGGAGCGCGACACCTCGTGGATGCAGGCGCTTACAACCAAGAGGCTTACGGCCAGCCCGGCGGCATAGATGTCGCCGCCCTGGGCCGGATGCTCCGTCGTCGCTGGCCCTTGGGGCTTCTGGCCTTCGTCTCCATCGTCGTCGCGGTCTCCGTCTACACCTCGATGCAGGAGCGCGTCTACGAAGCGACGGTCACCCTGATGATCGGCGCCGAGCAACGGCCCCGGGGCGCCTCCGACTTCGCCGCCCTCGAGCAGTTCATGGGGAGCGGCCTCCGCAGCGTCGAGACCCAGCGAGTCATGCTCGAGAACCCCGAGCTCTACAAGAAGGCCGCCGAGGCCCTCGAGATCGACACGGCGGACTTCCCGGATGAGTTCGGCGTCAAGGTCGAGGCGCCCGAGTTCGCAGACATGCTCATACTGACCGTGTCGGACACGAACCCCCAGCGTGCCGCCGACTTTGCGAACGCGGTCGCCGATATCTTCATCAAGGAGAACGAGACGGGCACCCGTAACGCCGCCCGGCGCGCCATCGAGTTCATCGACAAGCAGCTGGCCGAGACCCGGAAGCAGATCCTCAGCACCGAGGCGCAGCTTCGCGACTACCGGCAGACCCACGGCATCGTCGACCTGCCGAGCGAGGTGACCGCTCGGACGACGGCCGTCAATACCCTCAGCTCCAACGCCGCCTCGGCGGCCGCCGAGCGTGCCGCCGCGAGCAGCCAGGCGGCCCACTACCGGAGTCAGTTGGCTGAGGTCGAGGAGCGCGTGATCCAGACGACGAGCATCGCCCGCAACCCCATCATCGGCAGCATCGAGAGTCGTATCTCCGAGCTGGAGCTAGAGCGCGCGCAGCAGGCCACGACCCGTGGACCCGAGCATGCCGAGATCAGGAAGCTCGATGAGCAGATCGCCGCCGCCCAGGCCGAACTCGCCGATGCCGTCGACACGATCATCTCCGGTGAACAGGAGATCATCAACCCGGTTCACAGCGGCTACGCCCAGGCCATCGCCGATGCCGAGGCGGCGGCCCTCGCGGCGGGGGCGCGGGAGGGCGCTCTGAACTCGGTGCTCTCGCGGGAGAAGGAGCGGCTGGCGCAGATCCCCGGATTCGAGGCCGAGTTGGCCGCTCTCACCATGGACTCCATCGGACTCGACCGGATGTACACCATCCTCCTGGAGCGCAAGCAGGAGTTCTCGATCCAGGAGGAGGCGACGCCGCCCGTCGCCGAGGTCATCTCCGCCGCCGAGCGGCCGCGGGCGCCCGTGCGACCCCGGCGGTCCCTAAACCTCGCCATCGGCGTCGTCCTCGGCCTCATCCTCGCGGCCCTCGCCATCGGGCTGGTCGAGACCCTCGATGACGCGCCGCGCACCTCGTGGCAGGCCCAGGACTCCTTGGGACTCTCCTCCCTCGCCGATGTCCCCAAGGTCCGGCCGGGGAGCGAGTTGCTGATCGACAAGAACGTCCATCCGGGGGTGGTGGACGCTTACGGGGCGCTCCGCACCAACCTGCGTCTAGCCACCGCGGGCGGCATGCCGCGGTCCATCATGGTCACGGGCGCCCAGTTGGGTGCGGGTGCCACGACGACGGCCGCGAACCTCGCCGTCGCCCTCGCGCGCAGCGGCCACCGGGTCGTCGCCGTGGATGCGAACCTGCGTGACCCCCAGTTGCACGAGAAGCTGGGCATCGTCCCCGGCGACGGCCTCGTCGATGTCCTCGCAGGGGCGGCGCCCGCCACCGCCGCCATCGTCGCCACCCAGGAGCGCAACCTGTGGTTCCTGGCGGCAGGCAGTCAGGCCCCAAGCCCTGTGGACCTGCTCGACTCCGAGGCCATGAAGAACACGATGCGGTCCCTCATGGACCAGTTCGACGCGGTCGTGATCGACAGCCCCTCGCCCGAGGAGTACTCCGACCCGATCGTCCTCGCGCCGACCTGCGATGCCACCCTCCTGGTCATCCTCATCGGCCGTTCACCCCTCCGCATCGCCCAGGCCGAGGTCCGCAAGCTCGAGTGGGCGGGCCGCCGCCCCATCGGCTTCGTCTCCAACGCCATCCGCCGCTAAGCCCAGCCGCCGCCCGCGCCCACCCCGCACCTTGCCTTGTCCCGTCCCTCTCCTGCGTGCGGCTTGTCAGGGCGTAGCCGAAGGCGAAGCCTGAAGCCGCGGGGGAGGGTGCCCGAAGGGCGGGAGGGGGGCACTGAAGAACTTCATCCTCGCCCACCCAGTTGTCTCGCTTTCCCGCCCCTTGCCCGGTTCGTCCCTCTCCTGCGTGCGAAGCCGCGGGGGAGGGTGCCCGAAGGGCGGGAGGGGGGCACTGAAGAAGCCCTCGCCCCGCCGGCATGTCTCGCCAGCACGCCCCCTTGCCTTGTCCCGTCCCTCTCCCGCGTGCGAAGCCGCGGGGGAGGGTGCCCGAAGGGCGGGAGGGGGGCACTGAAGAAGCCCTCGCCCCGCCCATCGCCCTTACCCACCCCGCCCCCTCGCCCGGTTCGTCCCTCTCCTGCGTGCGAAGCCGCGGGGGAGGGTGCCCGAAGGGCGGGAGGGGGGCACTGAAGAAGCCCTCGCCCCGCCGGCATGTCTCGCCAGCACGCCCCCTTGCCTTGTCCCGTCCCTCTCCCGCGTGCGGCTTGTCAGGGCGTAGCCGAAGGCGAAGCCTGAAGCCGCGGGGGAGGGTGCCCCGAAGGGGCGGGAGGGGGGCACTGAAACGGAACGGCACGACCAACCCTTCGCCCAGCGCAACCATCCTCGCAACCTAGTCCACCTTCCCATGCACCGCCCCCGTACCCCTCTCCAACTCAAGTCCCATGCGCGCGCCCTCCGCGGGTCTCCGTCGGACGCCGAAAGGGTCCTCTGGGCCCTGCTACGTCGTGGCTGCCTCGGTGTCCGATGGCGCCGCCAGCATGCAGTGGGCCGCTTCGTATTGGACTTCTACTGCCACGCCCTGCGACTCGCGATCGAGGTCGACGGCGACCATCACGCCGAGCCGGATGAACTCGAGCGCGACGAGCAGCGTACGGGATACCTGTCCCGCGCCGGCATCCGCGTGGTCCGCTTCCCGGCGCGGCAGGTAGTGTCAGACCAGACGACGGTACTGACGACCGTAGCCAGCGTCCAAGAAGACCGCCGCGCCGAGCTTGCGAGGCGCCGCTCGCCGTAGCCCAACCCGTCGCCCCCGCCCACCCCGCCCCTTGCCCGGTTCGTCCCTCTCCCGCGTGCTCTTGCCGCGGGGGAGGGTGCCCGAAGGCCAGGAGGGGGGCACTTCATCCTCGCCCACCCAGCTGTCTCGCTTTCCCGCAGCCTTCCTCGTTCCGTCCCTCTCTCGCGTGCGGCTTGTCAGGGCGTAGCCGAAGGCGAAGCCTGAAGCCGCGGGGGAGGGTGGCCAGCGGCCAGGAGGGGGGCACTTCATCCTCGCCCACCCAGTTGTCTCGCTCTCCCGCAGCCTTGTCTCGTCCCATCCCTCTCCTGCGCGCGAAGCCGCGGGGGAGGGTGGCCAGCGGCCAGGAGGGGGGCACTTCATCCTCGCCCACCCAGTTGTCTCGCTTTCCGGCAGCCTTCCTCGTTCCGTCCCTCTCCCGCGTGCGAAGCCGCGGGGGAGGGTGCCCCGAAGGGGCGGGAGGGGGGCACTTACGCCTTGCCCACCCGAATCTCCCGTCCACCCCGCCCCCTTGCCCGGTTCGTCCCTCTCCTGCGTGCGGCTTGTCAGGGCGTAGCCGAAGGCGAAGCCTGAAGCCGCGGGGGAGGGTGCCCGAAGGGCGGGAGGGGGGCACTTCGCCTTGGCCCGGACGGCCTCAACACCGCCCACTACCAACCACCCACCATCTCTCCCCCCCTTGCAGGTCCCACCCCCTTCCCCGCCGAACACATCATTCGCGCAATCGGACGCCTTGCTCGGCGTCCCCACTCCAAATCCCGGAGCCTTCCCATGACCTTCCGCATCGTCTTTGCCCTCATCGGCGCAACCTTGCTCGCCGCCCTTCTCGGCTGCGCCAGCGGCGGCGCCCCGAACCCGACCGAACAGCCCCAGCGCCTGTCAGTGACCTTCGACATGGGCCAGTCCGCCGGCGCCTCGTCCCGTGGCTTCTCGCCCGAGAAGACCGTAGGCGACTACACGGTCCAGCTCGAGAGCGCGGCCGGTGGCTTCGACCCGGTAACCAAGGAGCTCACGGGGCACGTCAAGGTCCACAACAAGTCCGGCGACAGCGGCCCCACGATGTATGACACCCAGGCCCGCATCGCGAGCATCACCGCTATCGACGGCGCGACGGACGCCTTCACCTTCGAGGTGCAGGTCTCGTGGTTCGCCGAGGATCCGGCGGGCGAGCCCGACTACACCGCCGGCACTGGCCAACACGACGACTTCTCATCGAACGACGGCGACTGGAACTACGGGTCGATCCCCGCCGCCCAAGCGAGCGCCTTCCTACCCTGGACCTTCACCCTCGAGGCCTGGGTCGCCCCGCCACCGACAGGCTTCACCTCGAAGCACGACTACACTCGGACCGGTTCCTGGTCTCAGCCGAGCGGCATCGCCCTCGCCGACAACGGCCACCTCTTCGTCTCGGACACCAAGAACAGCCAGTTGGTCCAGTTCGACGCAGTCGGGTCCTACGTTGGTGCCTACGCCGACTCGCTGAATAGCCCCTTCGGCCTCGCCGTCATCCCCGAGACCAACTCAGGCTACGGTGGCCACGTCGTCATCGCCAATACCAATGCCAACAACGTGCGCCGCTACGCGCCGGGCGCGGGGACTTGGTTCGCTTTGGACAGCGTGGCCCTGTTCTCACCCCTGGACGTAGCAGCGACCCGAACAGGCGACATCTTCATAGCTGACAACGGGAACAGCCGAGTCGCCTGGGTCACTCTCGATCCCTTCGCTACGAGCAGTTCCACCCACGTTGACTTCAGCCAGCCCGCCGGCATTACCCTTGGGCCGGACGGCCTGCTCTATGTCTCCGACCGCGCCTCGAAGAAGATCATCAAGCTCCGCATCGTCCGCAACGAGTCCGGCGCCATCGACGAGCTAGCCCACGTCAGCACCTGGTCTCCCACCGGCTCAGGCGCGCTCACCACACCGCGCGGCATCTGTGTGGACTACGCGGGCTACGTGTATGTAGCCGACCTCGGTGCGTCGAAGGTCGTCGTCTTCGATGCCGCCGGTGCCTTCGTGCGCTCCCTGTCGCTCATCTACACGCCCTACGACGTTGACGTCTCGCCCGATGGCCAGTACCTCTACGTTACCGGTGGCGCGACGGGCTCAGGCTCCGTCCAGCGCTACACGATCACTCGCTGACCCACCCCGCCCCTTGCCCGGCTCGTCCCTCTACTGCGTGCATTGCCCTCCTCGCTACCAATGGAGGGGCCGCATAGGGGGGACCGGCCTCAGGCCGGTGGGACCCTATCCGGCCCGCAGGTCCACGTTCAGCCCGACCCGTCGCCCCCGCCCACCCCCCCGCTTGCCTCGCTCACTCCCTCTCCCGCGTGCGAAGCCGCGGGGGAGGGTGCCCGAAGGGCGGGAGCCCGCAGGTCCACGTTCAGCCCGCCTGTCGCACCGACACCGTCCTGCTAAGCTCCGTCCCTCTCCCGCGTGCTCTTGCCGCGGGGGAGGGTGCCCGAAGGGCGGGAGGGGGGCACTGAAGAAGCCTTCGGCCCCGCCCATCGCCCTCGCCCACCCCGCACCTTGCCTCGTCCCGTCCCTCCCTCGCGTGCGGCGCCGCGGGGGAGGGTGCCCGAAGGGCGGGAGGGGGGCATTGAAGCAGCCTTCGCCCCGCCCATCGCCCTCGCCCACCCCGCACCTTGCCTCGTCCCGTCCCTCCCTCGCGTGCGTGAGCCGCGGGGGAGGGTGGCCGGAGGCCAGGAGGGGGGCACTGAAGAAGCCTTCGCCCCGCCCATCGCCCTCGCCCACCCCGCCCCCTTGCCTCGTCCCGTCCCTCTCCTGCGTGCGAAGCCGCGGGGGAGGGTGGCCGGAGGCCAGGAGGGGGGCACTGAAGAAGCCTTCGCCCCGCCGATCGCTACCACTCTCCCGCACCTTCCCCGGTTCGTCCCTCTCCTGCGTGCGAAGCCGCGGGGGAGGGTGGCCGGAGGCCGGGAGGGGGGCATTGAAGAAGCCTTCGCCCCGCCCATCGCCCTCGCCCACCACGCCCCCCTTGCCCTTCCCCCCCCATCCTGCTACTCTCTTCTTCGCGCGAAGGACTACCGGCGCACGTGTCGAACCATGAATGCACTATGACCGACACACCGAAGCACGGCCGCCGCAAGCCCTTTGTCACGCCGGAACTGACCTTCTTCGGCCAAATGGACCGCATCGTCATGCAGAGCCCACCCGACAAGCCGGCTGGGTCGTTCATCGGCGAAGGCGACATCAGGACCAACAAGCAGGGCGACTTCTTTCCAGGCTAACCGCGCGCTCTGCTCAGTTCCTTGCGGCAACCCCATCCTATGCCCACCCCTGAGACCCAGCCCACACCCGAACCTGGCGACGCCGCCTCGGCCGCCCCAGACCCAACCTTGCCTAGCTCTGCCCCTCCCTCGCGTGCGAAGCCGCGGGGGAGGGTGGCCGAAGGCCGGGAGGGGGGCACTTCTGAGACCATCCCCGCCCCCGCGGAGTCGCTACCCTCTCCTGCGTGCGAAGCCGCGGGGGAGGGTGGCCGAAGGCCGGGAGGGGGGCAGTTGCCCGGCCCTGCGGACCTAGCTGCCCCCCCTCTCCCCGCCGGGAGAGGGGCCGGGGGTGAGGGCGCGGGAGGGGGGCACTTACCTTCCGACTCCACCGACTCACCCTCACCCAACCCCACCCTGCCCGGTTCCGCCCCTCCCTCGCGTGCATGTCACGGCGTAGCGCAGCGAAGCCGGACGAAGCCGCAGGGGAGGGTGGCCGACTCGTCAGGGCGTAGCGCAGCGAAGCCCGAAGGCCGGGAGGGGGGCACTTCTGAGACCACGGCCGCCAACATAGACGCAGAGCTCACCGCCTCCGAAGCAGCCCTACCCTCTCCTGCGTGCGAAGCCGCGGGGGAGGGTGGCCGAAGGCCGGGAGGGGGGCAGTTGCCCGGCCCTGCGGACCTAGCTGGCCCCCCTCTCCCCCCTGGGAGAGGGGCCGGGGGTGAGGGCGCGGGAGGGGGGCACTTACCTTCCGACTCCGCCGACTCACCTTCACCCGACCCCACCCTGCCCGGTTCCGTCCCTCCCTCGCGTGCATGTCACGGCGTAGCGCAGCGAAGCCGGACGAAGCCGCGGGGGAGGGTGGCCGACTCGTCAGGGCGTAGCGCAGCGAAGCCCGAAGGCCGGGAGGGGGGCACTTCTGAGACCACCGCCGCCGACCTAGACGCAGGACTCACCGCCCCCGAAGCAGCCCTACCCTCTCCTGCGTGCGGAGCCGCGGGGGAGGGTGGCCGAAGGCCGGGAGGGGGGCACTTAGCTATCGACGGCGAACCTCCCTCCGCCGACCTAGACCCCTCCACTCCCCTCCCCCCCTCCTTCACCCCCATCGACACCTCCCGCGGCCGCTTCAAGCGCAACGTCCTCGCCAACCTGATCTACTTCGTCTTCAATGCCGGCATCCAACTATGGTTCGTCCGCTATCTGATCGACAACCTCGGCGTCGCCACCTACGGCCTCGTCCCCCTCGCGACGAACATCACGAACTACATGGCGATCATTACGGTCGCCCTCTCGGGATCCGTGGGCCGCTTCCTCACCATCGACCTGGCCCGTGGCGACCTCGCGACCGCGAACCGGACCTTCAACACCTCGCTCTTCGCGTCGATCGTGCTCGCCGTCGCCCTCGTGCCGGTGGCGGGCGCGCTGTCATGGTTCGCACCCTCGTTTCTGGACATCCCCGCAGGCGAGGAGATGGGCACTCGCTTCCTCCTCATGTGCACCTGCTTCGCCTTCCTGCTCAATGCGGTCGGCAGCAACTTCGCCTGCTCCACATTCGCGAAGAACCGGTTCGATGTTCAGCGCGGAATCGATGCTATGGGTTTCGTCACCCAGATCGGCGTCGTGGTCACCCTGTTCACGTGGGCTGACGGCGATCTGTGGTACGTAGGTGCCGGCATCGCGGCCTCAGCCGTGGTACGCCAACTCGCCTACCAGGTCTCCTGGCGCAAGCTGACCCCTGAACTCTCAATCCGTTTGGCGAGTGTCGACCGCACCCGTCTCCGGGAGATCCTGGGCATGGGGGGGTGGCTGACAGTTGACTACTCGGGCTCCATGGTGCAGAGCAACCTTGCTCTTCCTCTGACAAACGTACTGGTCGGTGCTTCTGCGGCTGGCGTCTACGCCATGGGCCTCCAGTGGGCAATGCTGATAGGCGCGATGGCGTCCACCGCACTCACGGCGCTGACCCCTACGCTCACCGCGTACCACGGCCGTGGGGACCGAGGCCGTGTGGGGGACACTGCCCTAGCCGCGATGCGCCTGCTCGGCCTCGCAATGGCTCTACCGATCGGCCTTGTCGTAGGTCTGAGCCGACCCCTGGCCCAGGCGTGGGTGGGCCCGCAACACGCCGACCTGCCCGCGCTCATGGCGCTCCTCACGCTTCCTCTGATTGTGCAGACTGGCGTACGTCCGCTCACGAGCGTCTACCACGCTATGAACCGCGTGATGTGGCCTGGGCTTATGTGTTGGGTCGTAGGGTTGACCGACATCGCTGCTGCCGTGGCGTTTGCCCGGGTCTGGGGTCTAGGAGTGTACGGTGTGGCGATAGCGATCACTGCAGGCTGGGCCCTCAAGAACGCGACATTCACCCCCCTCTACGCCGCGCGCATCCTCCGTCTCCCGCCTGCTACCTTCCTGCCTGGGTTGGTTCCGGGCCTCCTGGCGTCAATCTCGGTTGCTGTGGTCTCCTGGTTGGTATGGCAGCTTCTCCCGGTGCACCCCTGGATGCAGTTGCTGTTGGCCTTAGCCTGCACTAGCATGTTCTACGGACTCGCCCTGTACGGCGTCATACTGCGGCCGGAGGAAAAGCGGCTCCTGGGATGGCGGTGCCCGCGGCTAGCTTGACTCAGTTCCACTCGCAGCGGTGATACAAGCTATCTGGCATGCGGCGGCAAGGGTACGGGTGCTGCCACGCTTGTGGCACCGAGGCCCATAGGGGATTGGGCCTATGGGCGTACACTCGTCGAGCACGGTACCATGCCCAGGCCGTCTCTTCGGCTTGCACCACCCAATAGGAGTCGACCGCCCGCATGAGCAGACCAGGCACGGGCCCCGGCCCGCGAGTGCTGCTGTTGGTCTCCGGCAGTACGCTCAACACCGGGGTTGGGAACCAGTTTCTGACACCCCTGATCTCCGGTCTAGAGGGCCTTCAGCTAGCGAGATGCTCACTGGTGGCGCCTGGCGAAGAAGCGCCCACGACCGAGTGGCTGGGGCACCCGGCCTATCACGCTCCAGGTTCGTGTTCGGCTCTGCCTCTGCTGCCAGCGGCCCAGTACTGGGCTACGCAATGCCGCAAGGCTCAGGAAGCTGTAGACAGGTTCACCTCTGCCGCAGAAGGTTTCCAGCCGGATCTTGTGTGGGTGGTGGCCAACTCACCCCTCTCCACTGACGTCGGACTCGCCCTCCAGGCGCGCCTCAGTTTGCCGCTGGTCTCGCTAGTCTGGGATCTCCCTTCGTGGTACACCCGCCGCATGGACCCGTTCACTCGCCGTCACATCGAAGGCCGCTTCCGTCTCCTCCTCGATCGCAGCGAACGTGTAGCGGCTATGGGTGTCGGAGGCAGTGCCCCGCACTTCCAGTCGCTCTACGGTGTCCCCCTCGTGACCATGCACTCCTCGGCTCCCCCACACACCTGGAGAAGGCTTCGACCCCCCCCCGAGCCAGATCCGGACTGCAACATTGCCTTGGCGGGGGGCATCTACGCGAAGAGAGAGTGGAACGCTCTGGTTCGAGCGGCCTACCGAGCGAACGCGGAGGAGTCTGCTCAGAGGCTGGTCGTACACCACATGGGTCGTTGGCCCCGCCTTGGCGTAGCAGCCGGGGCCCCTGTCCAGCGGCATGGCCCGCTTGCCCCACACGAGTTGCAGCGTGCGCTGCGCGACATGACGCTGGGGTACGTGCCCTACTCCCTGTCGCGTCTCCACCGTGACGCCATGCTGACAGCATTTCCGGCCAAGTTCGTCACCTCTGTCGCTGCAGGTCTTCCTGTGTTGTTTCACGGGCCACCGGAGTCGTTACCGGCTCTGTTCCTCGAGCGCTACCCGGTTGGAACCGTCTGCACATCCCGCAGACCAGAGGCTCTCCTCGGATCCATTGAGTACTTGCTGACCGATCCCGAGTTCCGCACGAACTATGCCGCGACACGAGAACGCGCCTACCGTGAGGAACTCAGCACGGCTGCCATGGTCGGCCGCCTCGCGGCCCTGCTAGGATACCCACCCCACTGTATCCCGGACTCCTCCTGTACGGGGGGCCGTTCGCGTGGCCCCGGCTCCCGCGCGCCCAGCGCCTCGAGTGTGTAGGGCCCTAGCACGCACAGACGCACGCCGACCTGGCTGCACACGCGTGCTCCTTGCCTCACTGCAGGTAATAGTAGGCCAGCGCCTCGAAGCGGGTCCGCCCAAGTCGGCCGAGCATTCGTGCCCACTCACTGGGTTCGGGGAGGTCGCTGACCTCGTGCGACAGCGGCGCGCACAGGTCCAGGGCCAGCTTCCACTCACGGTCTCGGCGCACGGTTCCAACCTCCGATACGGTATGCTGTTATCGCGTTCTGACGCTGGCCTCTCCTCACGCTCACGGAAGGCGCCAATCCTTCATGCTTGACAACCCCACGCTCCTGATCACCGGCGGGACGGGCTCCTTCGGGAACGCCGTGCTCCGGCGGTTCCTGACGACGTCCGTGCGCGAGATCCGCATCTTCAGTCGCGACGAGAAGAAGCAGGACGACATGCGCCGGCAGTATCCCGGCGCTCCTATCACCTACCACATAGGCGACGTGCGGCACTACGAGAGCATTGTCGACGCCATGACGGGGGCCGACCTCGTCTTCCACGCCGCCGCCCTTAAGCAGGTGCCCAGTTGCGAGTTCTACCCCATGGAGGCCCTGCTAACCAACTCCGTAGGCGCGGACAACGTCCTGCGGGCCGCCATCGAGACGGGGGTGAAGCGAACCGTCGTGCTCAGCACCGATAAGGCCGTCTACCCCATCAACGCCATGGGCCTCTCCAAGGCGATGATGGAGAAGATCATGGTCGCTAAGTCCCGCATCGCCTCCGTCCATGGGCTGATTATGTGCGGCACCCGCTATGGCAACGTCATGGCCTCCCGAGGCTCCGTGATTCCGCTGTTCATGGAACAGATCCGCGCGGACACGCCCCTAACCCTCACGGACCCCAGCATGACGCGCTACATGATGAGCCTGGACGATGCGGTCGACCTCGTCCTCTACGCCTACGAGCACGCGGAGCCGGGCGACATCTTCGTGCAGAAGTCGCCCGCCGCCACCATTGCCACCCTCGCCGAGGCCATCAAGCTCCTGATGGGGGCGCCCGACCACCCCGTGCAGGTCATCGGCACGCGCCACGGAGAGAAGCTCTACGAGACCCTCGTGACGCGGGAGGAGATGGTCCGGGCCGAGGACCTCGGCGACTACTATCGGATCCCCGCGGACAACCGAGACCTCAACTATGGGGCCTACTTCAGCGAGGGGCGGCCGGAGACGAGCCTCGCCGAGGACTACCATTCGCACAATGCCCGACGATTGGACGCAGCTGAACTCACCCGGATGGTGGAGCGGCTGCCGGAGGTCCGGGCCCTTCTCTCGGGAGAAGCTGAGTCCAACTGCTCTGCGTGACCGAAGCGCCACGGGAGGGACGACTGCATGGCTGACATCCTAGTCCTCGGAGGCGAGGGCATGCTGGGACACAAGATGTTCCAGACGCTACGTGACTCACACGCAGGCGTCGTCTGCACACTGCAGGGCGATCCCACGCACCCGCCGCTTGGCTCAGTGGACTTGCTCCACGGCGCCGACGTGCTGCCTGGAGTGGATGCGACTGACTGGCCAGGACTTGCGAGCCTGCTCGGAGACCTCAGTCCCCAGTTCGTCATCAACTGCATCGGGATCGTCAAGCAGCGCCCTGCGGCTATGGACCACATTCTCTGCATCGAGATCAATTCGCTTCTGCCGCACCGTCTCGCGCATCTAGCGCAGGAGTGGGGCGGGCGTCTCATCCACTTCAGTACCGACTGTGTCTTTCGCGGCACCAGGGGGCCCTACAGCGAGGACGACCCCTCAGACGCGCTCGATCTGTACGGCAGGTCCAAGCACCTTGGCGAGGTCACCACTGGCAACGCGCTCACCCTCCGTACGTCGATCATCGGTCGAGAACTCGTGAACCGAAGGTCGCTCCTGGAGTGGTTCCTGGGGCAGACCAGCAGCTCTGTCAAGGGCTACCGCAGAGCAATATACTCCGGCGTTACGACCAACGAGCTCTCCCGCATTGTCTCGTGGCTTATCTCGGGGTACCCCGCTCTCTCAGGTCTCTACCAAGTGGCAAGCAGCCCGATCAGCAAGTACGAGCTGCTGCTGCTGATCCGGGACGCTTTCCGTTGTGACACCACAGTCATCCCAGACGATGAGACTGAACCATTCGATAGGAGTCTGAACGGGGCACGTTTCCGGGAAGCAACGGGCTACGTTGCTTCGCCCTGGCCCGAACTGGTCCGCGCGCTCGCCGATGACCCCACTCCATACGACCGGTGGCGCGCGCAATGCGAAGACTGAGAGCCATGACCGTCGTTGGTACCCGGCCAGAGATCGTGCGACTGTCGCTGCTGATCCCCCTACTCGATCGCCACACCGAACACACGCTCGTCCACACGGGCCAGAACTACGACTACGAACTGAATGAGGTCTTCTTCGAGGACCTGGGGCTGCGCAGGCCCGACCGCTTCCTCGAGGCGGCCGGGGCGACGGCCGCCGAGACGATCGGCAACACCATCGCCCGCATGGATCCGGTTCTCGAGGCGGTCCGGCCCGAAGCGCTCCTGGTCCTGGGCGACACGAACAGCTGCCTAGCCGCCATCGCCGCCAAACGGCGCAAGGTGCCCGTGTTCCATATGGAGGCGGGCAACCGGTGCTTCGATCAGAGGGTGCCCGAGGAGATCAACCGGGTCATCGTCGACCACATCAGCGACATCAACATGCCATACAGCAGCATCTCGCGGGAGTACCTCCTGCGCGAGGGTCTGCCGCCCGACCGTGTCATCAAGACGGGCAGCCCGATGTACGAGGTCCTGCACCACTACATGCCCAAGATCCAGGCGTCGGACGTCCTCGAACGGCTCGGTCTCGAGGAGCGGGGCTACTTCGTCGTGAGCGCCCATCGCGAGGAGAATGTGGACCCGCCCGAGCAGTTCCGGCGGCTGGTGGAGGTGCTCCTAGGCCTTGTCGACGCATACCGCCTGCGGATCATCCTGACCACACACCCACGCACCCGGAAGCGGCTCGAGTCCGAGGGCATCGAGTTGCCGTCACTCATCGAGACCCACAAGCCCTTCTGCCTCACGGACTACGTGCAGCTCCAGCTTCACGCCCGCGCCGTTCTCTCCGACAGCGGCACGGTCAGCGAGGAGGCATCCATCCTCAATGTCCCCGCCCTGAACATCCGCGAGGCCCACGAGCGGCCCGAGGCGATGGAGGAGGGCTCGGCGATGATGGTGGGTCTGAGCCTGGATCGCGTCCTACAGGGGCTCGCGGTGCTGGAGACCCAGAAGCGAGGCACCGACCGCACCCTCCGCGAGGTAGGCGACTACACCATGCCGAACGTCTCGGGCAAGGTCCTCCGGATCATCCTGAGCTACACGGACTATGTACGGAGGACGGTGTGGCACGACGTCGAGAGCAGCGAGAGCTGATCTAGCCTCCTGAGCCCGCCTGACCGTCCCAGTCCGCTTCAGCCCACTGGTGAGCCGCCGTCAGGCGACCGGAGCCGGGCTAGGTACTCGCACTCGCAATGAGGCAGCCCCGGCTTGGGCCACGCGCTAACGGCAGAGTCGTCTGGACTACTCGCGCCGCAGCCGGCGCCGCGTGCTCGGAAGTCCTACTGGACCTGTGCGAACCCACGACAGCCATGGCACAACCTCCAAGGACAACCAGTTGATCCGGGGAGAGCGCGCTTCCGTCCCAGGTTCCGCGTCAGCAGCCGGTACTCGCGTACGGTGGGGGCTTCACCGGTGGCTCCTGCTGGTACTGCTGATCGCGTCCAGCAACCTCGTGAACATCAACGACATCCTTTGCCTTGAGCGAGGCGGCGGCGGCAACTTACTAGGTCTGCGGGACGTGTCCGCGCTAGCTGTCATCGTCCTAGGGCTCGCCCGCGTTACTCGCGAGTTGCTCGGAGCAGCGACTCGCAACCTCTACTGCATCATCGCCATGGCGGTCCTTGCGCTAACACCGCTGAGCGTCCTCGTCGCCCTCAATGGGGGGTCCGATGTATACAGGACCGCTATAACATCGTTCAGTATAGCTATGTGGGCTCTGGTTCCAGCGGTCGCAATCCTCTTCCACGATCCCCGCGACCTAGGCTGGGCTGTAGCGTGCGTCAAGGTCATAGGCGTTCTTGTCGGGTGGGCCATCATTCTGCAGGTGATCACGGGGTTGCCTCTGGCGCACTACCGCCCGGACTTCGACCTCTATGGCTTCATTCGCCTCTCTCCACACGGCCAGACCACAATGATGGTCGCTCTCTCCTTGATCACCGCCGGTCTGATCTTTGACAGATCCCAGGCGGGCCTGAAGGGGCTCTGGCCTTTTGCTTTGGCGGCCGGTCCCCTCATAGGGATGCTACTGACACAGTCACGCACCCTCCTCGTCGCGTACTTGGGGGGCACGTTCGCAATGGTTGGTGCTGGTCTGGTGTGGCGACCTGTGTCGACGCGCGTGCTGGCGCTGGGATGGGTTGCTGTCGCCGGTGCGGTGGCAGTTACTGCCACGATCGCGATCGGTAGCGCGTCGATGGAGATCGACTTCGCCGATTGGTTTGGCGAGCGCTACTCGGTCCTGCTGAACCCCACGGAGGACCCAGATGCGGCCGGGCGCGCCGGAGGGCGGATCGGAGACGTCCAGGCCGCCCTGGACGCGATGTCTCAGGCCCCCCTGACGGGCGTTGGCCTGGGCTCCCTCTACGACGCAGACGGGGTCTTCAGGGCCCGGGGCACATCCACAGGGGGGCACAGCGTTGTAGCTGGTTTCGCGGCCAGGTATGGAGTTCCAGGTCTAGGCGTCCTCTCAATCCTCTACCTCGCCCCCCTTCTGTCACTCGGGCGTTTCATCCGTCAGCGTCCGTCTGTCTCTGTAGCGGGTATTGGCCTCGCCGGGGCCGCTATCACCCTCAATGTGTGCAGCCTCTTCGCGGGGGCCTACACGGGGTCGTACTGGACCCCCCAGTCCGCCATCGCGCTCGGACTGCTGGCAGGCCATGAGATCCTCGCCAGGGGCGCCAGCCGACTTCCTCCGGACGAGTCGTCGGCGGCCCATGGGCGGTCGGCGACCCAGTGAGAGCTGCGTCGGTGCTGGCGACCGCCTCAGAGCGTCCCACGACTGTAGCCCCAGCGCCTACAAGCACTCGTCGTGTGCTGGCTAGCGCGCAACGTCGAGCGGTCCGCAGTTCGCCGGGGGACCGAGGGCGTAGGCGTGGCGGAACGCTGTTTCAGCACATCGCGACGAGCGCCCAGGCACAGCGCGCCGCCCAACGCCCCGCAGCGGCAGTTCTGGAGTGCGAAGAACTCCGGGCCGTCACGTCCTCCACTCAGATCAACTAACGTCCTGATTCCAGGCCGTAGTATCCCAACAGCACGAACCGGCGCCATCCAGCCAGTCCACATAGGAGTACGGCGACTTTGCAGAATCCCACCGCGCTTCGTATCGCTTACGTAACGCCTCTGGCCTTCCACGCTCGCCCCCATGGCATCTACCATCACGTCCCCAGGGCGCTGTCGCGTGTGCCGGCCGTACAACTCCTTCCCATCGGTCCTTTCCGTCGCAGCCACGACCCACGCCTATACATGCGCTACGCCTGGCACAACATTGCGGGATCGCGGCGGTACTACAGGCAGAGGGATCCCATCGAACTTCGGTCAGTCGCCCGCCAGATTGACCGCTCCCTCGACGCTCTCGACGCGCACATTGCGTTCAGCCTCAGCAACATGTACCTTGGCTATCTACGGCCGGAGCATGCCACTGCCTTCTGGAGTGATACGACCGCCGCCCTCATGGAGGGGTTCTACAACGGCTACTCGTCGCGGGACACATGCTCGCTGTCCCTCGCCCACACACACGAGTTCGAGTTGCGGGCGCTGGAGCGCTGCAGGGTGGCGTTCTACGCTTCTCACTGGGCTGCTGAGAGCGCGGTTCGTGACTACGGCGTAGATCCTGCCAAGGTGAGAGTTGTGCCACGTGGCGCGAGCATCAAGGACCCACCCACTGCGGAGGAGGCTGCTGCCCTCACAGAGCGCAGGCTAGGTGGTGCCTGCCGCCTCCTCCTGGTTGGGGTCAGTTGGGAAAGAAAGGGTGCCGATCTCGCTGTTGCGGTAGCTCGCTACCTGGTCGAGCGGCTCCATGTCCGTGCGGAGTTGCACGTAGTAGGCTGCAAGCCTCCGGCGGGCTGCGCCCTTCCATCCTACGTGAATCTGCATGGCTACCTCGACAAAGGGGTGCCAGCACATGCTCACGCACTCAAGCGCCTGTTCGAGTCATCCTGTCTCTTCCTAATGCCTAGTCGAGCCGAGTGCCAGGGCATCGCGTTCTGCGAGGCCAGTGGGTACGCGCTCCCATCCATTGGCCCAGATGTGGGAGGCGTGAGCGATGCAGTGCGTGACGACATCAACGGGAAGCTCTTCCCTCTCACCGCCTTTCCCGACGCTGCTGCGGAATGGATCGCGAACCTCTGGGGCGACCCGGCTAGGTACGCCCAACTCTGTCTCTCCTCGTACCATGAGTACGAGACCCGTCTGAACTGGGATGCAGCAGCCGCGATGCTGGTGCGCCACATGCGTGAAGCTGTGGGCGTGGCCTGAGTGCGCATCGTCTTCTGGCAGAACATGATGGCATTCCATCAGTCCGCGCACATCAGGGCGCTGGCGGACATGTGCGGGCTGGAAGTAACGTGGGTCGTACAGGAGACCCTCTCGCCTGAGCGTGCCGCTCTCGGGTGGCCCGTGCCAGACCCAGGCAGGGCGCGCATGGTACCGAACCCGAGCCCAGAGGCTATCTGCGAACTCGCCGCACAACGTCCTGAGGACAGTGTTCACATCTTCTCCGGTCTCCACGGCTATAGCACGGTGGAACGCGGGCTCGCCGCCTGCCTGCCTACTAGGGCGGTCATCGGCCTGTTAGCTGAGCGACAGGACGGCCGCGGCTACAGGGGTCTGGCTAGGCTTGTGCGCGCCCGTCGCGACTGGCGGGCGTTGCGTGACCGCGTGGGTCTCGTCCTGGCCATCGGTCACGGTGCACCCGAATGGTATGCTCTCTGTGGCTGTCGCACTGATCGGATCTACCCCTACGGGTACTTCATGGAGACGCCTGGCGCAGCTCCTCGTAGGCCGTGCACTGCGGGGTCAGCCACCCGCATCGCCTACGTGGGCGGCCTGCGGTCCGGCAAGGGTGTAGACCTCTTGCTGCAGGCATTGGCCGGCATCCCGCGACAGACCTGGGCGCTTGAGGTCGTCGGCGATGGTCCAGCAGCAGCCGACCTAGCGTCGCTCATTGCGCGTCTACACCTTGCAGAACGAACACGCTTCCACGGAAGTCTCGACCATGGGTCCGCTATGGCGCTTCTGTCTGTCCAGGACCTGTTGGTGCTTCCCAGCCGCCAGAAGGATGGCTGGGGCGCAGTGGTCAGTGAGGCTCTAATGAGGGGCGTTCCGGCAGTCTGTACCAACCAGTGCGGCGCGAGCGTTCTGCTAACGGAGCCCTGGCGTGGTGATGTGGTTAAGGCTGGCTCTTTGTCCGCGTTGCGTGGTGCCCTAGAGGCATGGATCGACCTAGGTCCACGCACGCCGAAGGAGAGACAGCGAATCATCGACTGGTCGCAGTGTATCACTGGTGAATCTGCGGCAAACTACCTGTTGGCCGCCATCCGGCATGCACTTGGTCAAGCCCCGCGTCCCGTGGCACCATGGCTGCAGACAGCGAGCAGGTCATTGGGCACGCCATCTGAGCGGCGGTGCTAGGTTGGCGCAATGCCTATGCCTCCCATGAGGGTTCTCATAGACGGCACAACTCTGATGCACGGTGGCGGTGTCCAGGTCGCCTTGGCCATGCTTGCCAACGCGGCTCGGGACGGCCTTAGCTGGCACGCTGTGCTGTCCACCAACCTGGCGCGGGAGTGTCCGGCTGAAGTGCTGGAGGCAATGGCTTCGGTCCGCATGGTGCCCACATCAGGCCGAGGGCGTTTCTGGCACGCTCAACGGCTGCTGCGTGACGCATACCGACAGTGCCGGCCCGATGCTGTCTTCACCGTTTTCGGGCCCGCGTACTGGGTCCCGCCATCTCCCCACATCCAGGGGTTCGCGCGGCCGCACCTGATCTACCCAGAAACGCGCAGCAGGTTCCCGCGCGGACAGCGTGCACGGATGTGGACTGTACAGGAAGTCCACAAGCACGCACTGCGACGCGGTGATCGGTTTGTCGTTGAGTCTCATACAGTCAAGACCCGGCTGACGCGGGTCGCCTCACTCGCGGAAGAGCGCATAGCCGTCATTCCTAACACTTACAGTCCCTCTTTCGCCGCCCTACTGGATCGGTTGCCTCCCAAGCCTCATCGCGCCATGAAGCTGGTCGCGGTCCCGGCTGCCTACTACGTCCACAAGAACCTTGAGATAGTGCCTCGTGTGGCGGCAGAACTCAGGAAGGTGTTGCCGGCCCCCTTCAGGTTCCTGCTCACCGTGCCGTCTTCTAGCGAGGGATGGCGCACGATAGTGTCGGATGCCGCGCGCCTCGGAGTCCGGGACTCGGTCCGCACGTTAGGCACGGTGCCGCACGCCGACATCGCTCGGCTCTACACGCTCTCCGACGCTGTCTTCCTCCCAACTTGGCTGGAGTGCTCGACGGCGACGTATCCCGAGGCGTTCACCGCAGGAGTGCCCCTTATCACTTCGGACCTCGACTTCGCTCGCGAGTTGTGCAGTGATGGGGCACTGTTCGTTGATCCCTTCGATCCAGCAGCGGCCGCCGACGCGATCGCGCGAGTGCTCACGGATGAGGAGCTTCGGCAGTCACTGATCGAAAGGGGAAGGAACACGCTCGCCACCAACTACGTCTCGCCCGAGGAGAAGTGGCGAAGGCAGCTGTTGGCGCTCGAGGCAGTGGCGAGCGACGAGCCATTGCCTGACGAACTCCTGTGAAGCCCCGCTGAGGATTGCTGCCCGGCTACCCATGTGTACTGTGCCGTCGTCTTGCCCACGCGTGGGCAGCGTAACTCCGCAACCGCAGCGCTCGGTCCTTGTTCCGATCGAACAGCATCAGCGCAGCGACGCGGCTCGCGATGCCCCACCAGCCCGTCGGCATTCCGAGCCGAACCTCGCATCCCGCCAGTGCGACGAGAGCCGTCGCCAACCGAGCCGCCAATCGGGGTCGAGGCAGAGGGATGGCGATATCAGCGAGCTCTGCCGCGCAGTAAGCCAGGCCGCAGAGACCGCCGGCGGCTAGTACGCCCGCCAGTTCCTCGGTCGCGACGCCACCCCCGTCCAAGAGGTAGCACAGATCCACAAGGTAGCGGACGTAGGGTCGCATGTAGATGTCCGTCGCGAGTTGCGCAGCCACGTGTGCGATGCTTAGGGTTCTACCGGGTGCACGATAGCCGCTTCCCCACATGACTACGGTCTGCTTGCACTTCCAGGCCTCGGACGCAGACACATGAGGATGGTCAGCGGCCTTCCCGAGTGCAGGGTGCAGCTCCATGTAGACGATTCCGGCATGGGGGATGGACAGCGAAAACTGCGGACCGTGGTCCTCGCCGCATTCCCAGCTACCCTCAAACCCCCTCTCCTCCAGCACCCGGCCGGCGGCGGCTTGGTCTTCCTCCGTCACCAGCAGGTCGATGTCACCGGATTGGCGTAGGTGGGGCTCGGGGTAGACCGTATGGGCCCAGGCGGTGCCCTTGAGGACCAGGAAGTCGACCTCGCGAGCAAGCGCCTCGAGGTGCGGCGAGACCATCTCGCCCAGCAGGTGATAGCGCGCAAGAGCTTGGGCGTTCGCGGCCCGAAGATGCGCCATCACTTCCCCCGGCACGGCGTCGTCGAGTCCGCGTGCCCGCAGGTTGTGGTAGGCCAAGGCTTCGAACCGTGTCTGCTCGAGTCGCCCCAGGATCCGTGCCCACTCGTCGGGTTCGGGGAGGTCGCTGATCTCGTGCGACAGCGGCGCGCAAAGGTCCAGGAACAGCTTCCACTCGCGGTCTCGGCGCACTACAGCAACCTCCAAGGGTGCGTGTTCGGGCATCATTCTAGCATCCGGCGATCCGAAGTCTCACGGAAGGCTACCCACTACCCATGAAGCAAGTCCTTCAGTCCCTCTCCGATGGCGTGACTAGCGTCGCCGAGGTGCCGTGCCCCTCAGTGCGGCCGGGGCATGTGCTGATCCGCACCAGCCGTAGCCTCGTCTCTGCGGGCACCGAGCGTATGCTCGTCGAGTTCGGCAAGGCTGGCCTGCTGGACAAGGCGCGGCAGCAACCCGACAAGGTGAAAGACGTCCTCGACAAGATCCGAGCCGACGGGCTACTCACCACCCTCGACGCGGTCAAGAGCAAGCTGGATGCGCCCCTCGCCCTGGGCTACTGCAACGCGGGCCGGGTTCTGGAGGTGGGCGCCGGCGTCGATGACCTGGAGGTCGGCGACCGAGTCGTCTCCAACGGCTCCCACGCCGAAGTCGTATGTGTGCCCCGAAACCTCTGCGCGAGGATCCCCGACGAGGTCGACGACGAGGCCGCGGCCTTCACCGTCCTCGCCTCCATCGGCCTACAGGGGATCCGACTCGCCCAGCCCACCCTCGGGGAGTGCTTCGTCGTCACCGGTCTCGGTCTCATCGGCCTCGTCACCGTCCAACTGCTGCGCGCCCACGGGTGCCGCGTGCTCGGCATCGACATGGACTCCGCCAAGCTACAACTCGCTCGCGGCTTCGGGGCCGAGACGGTAGACCTCGCCGCGGGGGAGGACGCGGTTGCGATGGCTCTGGCGTTCTCTCGCGGGCAGGGCGTGGATGGCGTCATCATCACCGCCTCCACCAAGAGCAATGAGCCCGTCCATCAAGCAGCCCAGATGTGCCGAAAACGCGGCCGAGTGGTGCTCGTAGGGGTTGTCGGCCTCGAGCTGTCTCGGGCGGACTTCTACGAGAAGGAACTCAGCTTCCAGGTGTCCTGCTCCTACGGCCCAGGCCGCTATGATGCCGCGTACGAGGAACGGGGGCACGATTACCCCCTCGGGTTCGTCCGCTGGACCGAGCAACGGAACTTCGAAGCGGTCCTCGATATGCTCGCAATGGGGCGGCTCGATGTGCAGCCACTCATCAGCCACCGGTTCGGCCTCGACGAGGCCCCGGCGGCCTACGAACTCCTCACTTCGGGCGCTCCATCCCTCGGGATCGTGCTCGAGTACCCCGATGAAGCGTCGAGGCCGGAGAAGCGCCTCCGGGCGCGGCGCATCCGCTACACCCAGTCCGCTCCCCAGGGCCCCGTGCGGCTGGGCGTGATCGGAGCGGGCAACTACGCGAGTCGCGTGCTCCTGCCCGCCCTCACGAAGGCCGGAGCCCAGATCGTCACCATCGCCTCCAGCGGCGGAGTCAGCGGAAGCTACGCCGCGCGGAAGTTCGGCGCCCACGAGACGACGACGGACACCGATGCCGTCCTTACTGACGAGCGCGCGAACGCCATCGTCATCGCCACGCGCCACAGCAGCCACGCCCGGTTGGTCGTCCGCGCCCTACAGGCGGGCAAGCATGTATTCGTCGAGAAGCCTCTCGCTTTGACCCTTGAGGAGCTGCGCGAGATCGAGACGGCTCTCGAATGCGCCTCCCGTGACGGTGTGGCTCCCCTCCTGACAGTGGGCTTCAACCGGCGGATGGCGCCCCACGTCGTGCGGATGAAGGAGCTCCTGGCTCCCCTCACCGGGCCCAAGTGCATGGTGATGACCGTCAACGCGGGCGCCATACCCCCAGGCCATTGGACTCAGGATCCCGAGGTAGGCGGAGGACGGATCATCGGCGAGGGCTGCCACTTCATCGACCTCCTGCGCCACCTCGCCGGCTCCCCCATCGCCTCGATCGACGGTCGGTGCGTCGGCCGGGCCCCCGGCACCCCCGTGCGCGATGACAAGGCGACCATCACCCTGACCTTCGAGGATGGGTCCCTGGGGACAGTCCACTACTTCGCGAATGGGCACAAGGCCTACCCCAAGGAGTGCATCGAGGTCTTCTGCGGCGGGCGCGTACTGGTGATGGACAACTACCGGCGGCTCGAGGGCCATGGCTGGAAGGGCCTGCCGCGGCTGCCAGCGTTCCGACAGGACAAGGGCCAGGAGGCCTGGGCCGCCGAGTTCGTCCGGTGCATCACTGAGGGGCTGGGCCCGCCGATTGAGATCGAGGAGTTGCTGGAAGTCAGCCGCGCCACCATCGAGGTCGGGCTTGCGCTGAGGGGGTCGCCGCCCGCGTGCGATCGGTGAGCCTAGCGTGGCAGATCCTCCGCCATATGGGACCTGGGTGGTGCGCCTACCGGGCGTACTACGCTGTCGCCCGACGTTCGGGGGCTCTGGCGCGCCGTATCCCCGCCACAGCGTGGGAGGCGGCGCCGCTCCCGCGGCTCCTGAAGGACGAGTCACTCGCGGAACCGGAGCAGTACCTTGACTACCGTCGCTCCCCGGCGGCTCCCGCGTTCCTGTTCAAGGCCGCCGACCGGCAGCGCTACCAGCCGCTGCTCGCTGGCTTCGATGATGGCGGCGCCAACCCGATCGACGAAGCGGAGGCGATCCTCGACGGCCGGTTGCGCTTCTTCTCGTGCCATCGCCTGGACGTTGGGTTCCCGCCCGACTGGCATCGGAACCATCTAACGGGCCAGCGTGCCCCCACCGCGAGCCACTGGAGCCGCATCAGCGCCACCGGCTATGGCGACATAAAGTGCATCTGGGAACTCAGTCGCTTCGCCTGGGCCTACACCCTCGTCCGCGCCTACTGGCGGACGGGCGATGAGCGGTACCCCGAGGCGTTCTGGCGCCTCTTCGAGGACTGGCGTGCACACAACCCACCCAACACCGGTCCAAACTGGATGTGTGGCCAGGAGGTCGCCCTGCGCCTCATGGCCTCCTGCTTCGCGCTCTATGGTCTCCTAGACAGCTGCACGACCACACCCGAGCGCGTGGCCCTGCTCGGCCAGTTCGCCGCGGTGTCGGCACATAGGGTCCGTGCGCACATCGGCTACGCCCTGAGCCAACGGAACAACCACGGCATCAGTGAGGCGATGGGGCTCTGGACGGCGGGGCTCTTGTTCCCGGAGTTCTCCCAGGCGGCCCCATGGCGCAGGCTCGGGGGGCGGCTACTCGAGCGCGAGGCCTTGCGCCTGATTTACGACGACGGCAGTTGCTCCCAGCATTCCGTCATCTACCAGCGGCTCATGCTGCATGACTATCTGTGGAGCATCGTCCTCGGCGCAGCGAATGGTCAGCCGCTGAGCCTCGCGCTCCAGGAGCGCGTTCGCCGCGCCGGGGAGTTGCTCTACCAGCTTCAGGACGACGAGTCGGGCGAGGTACCCCTCTACGGCTCCTCCGACGGAGCCCTGATCCTGCCCCTCAGCAACGGGGGTTACCGCGACTTCCGGCCGGTCGTCCAGTCTACCGCGTTCCTCACTCGAGGCGAGCGTCGGCTGCCGCCCGGCCCCTGGGATGAGGAGTCACTGTGGTTGTGGGGGCCTTCCGTGCTTGAGGCAGCGGGGCACTTACCTTCGGGTGTCACCGATCAGCCTTCGCTTACCCCCACCATGCCCAGTTCCGCCCCTCCCTCGCGTGCATGTCACGGCGAAGCGGAGCGAAGCCGGGCGGAGCCGCGGGGGAGGGTGGCCGAAGGCCGGGAGGGGGGCACTCAAGAAGCCATCGCTAGACCCAGCATCACACCATACCCGCCGACTTGCCCGCTCACTCCCTCTCCTGCGTGCGCAGCCGCGGGGGAGGGTGCCCGAAGGCCGGGAGGGGGGCACTACATCATCTCCCAGCCCCACCCACAGCAACCCGCCACCCCCGCGTTCTCCCCTCTCCCCTCTGGGAGAGGGGCTGGGGGTGAGGGCGCGGGAGGGGGGCACTTACCTCCCTCCGTCACCGATCAGCCTTTGCCCACCCCCCCCCTGCCGAGTTCTTTGCCCTCTCCTGCGTGCGCGGCCGCGGGGGAGGGTGGCCGAAGGCCGGGAGGGGGGCACTTACCTTCCGACGCCCCCTGCCCGCCTTCCGCTGACCCCGCCGTCCCCGCCGAGTCCTTACCCTCTCCTGCGTGCGCAGCCGCGGGGGAGGGTGGCCGAAGGCCGGGAGGGGGGCACTTGTGTTCCGCCATCACCGATCAGCCTTCGCCTACCCCCACCATGCCCAGTTCTTTGCCCTCTCCTGCGTGCGCAGCCGCGGGGGAGGGTGGCCGAAGGCCGGTAGGGGGGCACTTATCTTCCGCTGACCCCGATCAGCCTTCGCCTATCCCCCCAATGCCCAGTTCTTTACCCTCTCCTGCGTGCGAAGCCGCGGGGGAGGGTGGCCGAAGGCCGGGAGGGGGGCACTCACCTTCCGACGCCGCCGATCATCCTTCGCCTACCCCCCCCATGCCCAGTTCCTTACCCTCTCCTGCGTGCGCAGCCGCGGGGGAGGGTGGCCGAAGGCCGGGAGGGGGGCACCTATCATCCGCCGCCACCGACCTACCCTCCGGCATCCCCGCCATGCCCAGTTCCGCCCCTCCCTCGCGTGCGCGGCCGCGGGGGAGGGTGGCCGAAGGCCGGGAGGGGGGCACTGAACAAGCCGTCGCCAGACCCAGCATCACACCATACCCGCCGACTTGCCCGCTCACTCCCTCTCCTGCGTGCGGCTTGTCACGGCATAGCGGAGCGAAGCCGGGAGCCGCGGGGGAGGGTGGCCGAGGGCCGGGAGGGGGGCACTTGTGTTCCCACACCACCGATCAGCCCTTGCCTACCCCCCCCATGCCCAGTTCTTTGCCCTCTCCTGCGTGCGCAGCCGCGGGGGAGGGTGGCCGAAGGCCGGGAGGGGGGCACTTGTGCTCGGCCGCCACCGAGCACTCCACCGAACCCTCACCTCCCCCGCAGCCTACAGTCGCCAGCACCCCCAGAACCGACCTGCACGCAGCCACCCGCGGCTACTACACGCTGCGCACCGACGCCGGATTCGCCTTCATGCGCTGCGGAGACCATGCGCCTGGGCATAGGCCTGGGCAGCAGGATCAGTTACATGTCGATATCTGGTGGCGAGGGCAGAACATAGCCGTCGATGGGGGCACGTACAGCTACAACCCACCCGAGCCATGGGGGCACGACTTCGCTCTCGCCGCCATGCACAACACGGTCGACGTCGATGGGCGCGGCCAGAGCGACCGGGTATCCGGTTTCCTCTCACTCCCATGGGCGAAGGGCCGTCTCGTCGCCAACCTCCGATCCAGCCACGGGGGCCTCGCGTACCTCGAGGGCGAGCTGGATGCGTACCTACGATTGGCGGACCCGGTTCGGTACCGCCGCGCCGTAGTCAGGGTCGGGGAGGAGCACTGGCTCGTACTGGACCGCCTCATAGGAACCGATGAGCACACCTACCGTCTACACTGGCTGCTGGGGGACTGGCCCTATGAGTGGCTCCCGGACGAGGGCCGGGTGCTGCTGCACACGCCCTCGGGCCCGTACCAGGTTCGGCTAGGGTGCCTGTCTGCCACACCCGAACTCCAGCTCGTACGGGCCGAGGAGGAGTCCGCCCAAGGCTGGCACGCCCCCCACTACCTGGATAGGTGGGCGGCCCTTAGCCTATCGGCCACAGTAGAGGCCTCCGGCTGCACCTTCTGGTCGCTGCTCGGGCCGCCCGAGGCATGTGTGTCCGCTGCGGGCTCGGGACTGGAGTTCACTGTGGGGCAGCGGACGGTCACCGCAGTCCTGCATCAGGCGGCGGATGCGCCTATCGTCAGAACGCTCCGCGGGCGACCTCCTCGGCCTACGACCAGAGGGAACGGTGCCCCCTAGGCCATGCACGTTCTCTACCTCCACCAGTACTTCTGCCCCCCCGACGGGTCGTCGGGAACGCGCTCCTACGAGATGGCGCGCCGGATTGCTGCCGCTGGCCACCGAGTGACGATGGTCTGCTCCGGCGCCAACTTCGCTCACCACAACCTTCCCGACGGGCGCTCGGAGCGTGTGATCGATGGCATCCAGGTCGTCATCCTGAACGTGCCCTACTCGAACCGGATGGGGCACCTCGAGCGCATCAAGGCCTTCGTGCGCTTCGCCGAGGGCGCCCGCCGTGCGGCCCGCGGCGTGCCGGACGTGGATGTCGTGTTCGCGACGAGCACCCCCCTCACCGTCGCCTACCCAGGCATCAGCGCGAGCCGCAAGCATCGCTGTCCCATGGTGTTTGAGGTCCGCGACCTGTGGCCCGAACTGCCGATCGCCGTGGGGGCTCTGCGCGACCCGGTCTCGAAAGCCTGTGCCCACTGGCTCGAACGGTGGGCCTACCGGAACTCGGCGCACATCGTGGCGCTGTCACCTGGGATGAAGGAGGGAGTCGCCAAGGCGGGCTACCCCGAGGCTCGGATCACGGTCGTCCCGAACAGTTCGGACATCGCCACCTTCCGCGTCCCGGAGTCTGAGGGCCGCAGGTTCCTCGACGCGCATCCCCCCCTTGACACAGGCAAGCTGGTCACCTACGCGGGCGCCCTGGGTGTCGTCAACGGCGTCGACTTCCTGGCGGATCTGGCTGCCGCCACCCTCGACCTCGACCCCGATGTGCGGTTCTGCGTCGTCGGGGATGGGAAGCAGCGCGAGCGCATCGAGGCGCGCGCCCGCGAGTTGGGCGTTCTCGATCGGAACTTCTGGATGCTCCCCCCGGTGCCCAAGACGATGATGCCGGCGGTGCTGTCCGCGAGCACGGCCTGCGCCTCCCTCCTATGGGACTGGCCGGTCCTGAAGGCGAGCAGCCCCAACAAGGTCTTCGACGCCTTCGCCGCCGCCCGGCCCGTCCTCATCAGCTACGGTGGCTGGATCGAGGACCTGCTTGCTGAGACCGGCGCCGGCATCCGGGTGGGGCGAGACGATGCCGGTGCCGCGGCACGCCAACTTGTGGCATTCCTCTCAGACCCGGTGGCTCTGCAACGGGCGCGAGAGGCCTCCGCCCGCCTCGCGGACGAGCGCTTCTCGCGCGACCTTCTAGCGGCCCAGCTGATCGGTGTGCTAGAGAGAGTGGCCAGCGATACTCGCCGCTAAGCGTCTCATCGACCTCGTGCTCGCGTCCATAGGGCTGGTGCTCGTCCTGCCACTGCTGCTCCTAGCGGGCCTGGCCGTCTTGGTCACTGTGGGGCGGCCCGTGGTCTTCCGGCAGGAACGGGCGGGTCTGCACGGGAGGCCCTTCACGGTCTACAAGCTCCGCACCATGCGGGATGCCACGAGGCCCGACGGGCAGCCTCTACCCGACGCGGAAAGGCTCACCCGGCTGGGCCGCATCCTCCGCAAGCTCAGCATCGACGAGTTGCCTCAGCTGTGGAACGTTCTGAGGGGAGACATGTCCCTCGTCGGGCCTAGGCCACTCTACGTGAAGTACATCCCCCGCTATACCCCGGAGCAGGCGCGGCGGCTCGAGGTCCAGCCTGGCATTACCGGCTGGGCCCAGGTGAACGGTCGCAACGCGGTGTCGTGGGATGAGCGGTTCAGGCTGGATGTCTGGTATGTGGACCACTGGTCGCTCAGCCTGGACGTCCGAGTGCTGCTCCTCACGCTCCTCAAGGTGCTCAGGCGCGAGGGCGTGACGGAGGCGGGCCAGGCAACGATGACCGAGTTCCGAGGCTCGCCTCCTCGAGAGGGGGAGGGCTGTGACTGACCTCACACCCGTGGCGGTCTATGGCAGTGGGGGGCACGGGAAGGTAGTCGCCGACATCGTCACTTGCCAAGGTACCCACAGGGTCGCCTACTTCGTCGACGACGATGCCTCCAAGGCCGGCACGAGGGTCTGGGGGTACCCGGTCCTACACGGGATGGACGGCCTGCTACGGGCCCGCGACGAGATCCCCGCGCTTGCGGCAGTGGTCGCGATAGGATGCAATGAGTCGCGGGAGTCCATAGCCGCCCGCCTAGTGGCGGAGGGCGTGCCGCTGATCACCGCAATCCATCCTGATGCCTGCATCGCGGCAAGCGCGCGCATCGGCGCCGGCACGGTTCTCATGGCCGGCAGCATCGTGAACCCATCATCGACCATAGGCAGCAACACCATCCTCAACACCCGGTCCAGCGTTGATCACGACTGCCAGATCGGCGCTGGCGTCCACATCGCCCCCGGGGCGACCATATGCGGCCACGTCACGATCGGTGACCTCGCGACCGTATGGGCCGGCGCCACGGTCATCAACAACGTCGCCATCGGCGCCGGCGCCATCCTTGGTGCAGGCGCCGTGGTCACCCACGATGTGCCGCCCGGCCTCACCGTCGTGGGTGTGCCCGCCCGGCCGCTGCGACGCGGAACACCTTAGCCGCCCCGTTCAGCTCTCGCCCTGCGCGGATCACGAGGTCTGAAGTCTGCAGTCCGAGCCCAGCCTCTCGGCCACCGCCCCCTTGTCCCGCTCACTCCCTCCCTCGCGTCGCCTTCGCTCACCATGCCGGCCGCGTGCGACACCGTGCCGCCGTCTCCCGTCCCTCTCCCACGTGCGGCATGTCGCGGCGAAGCGAAGCGAACCCGTCGGCCGGTGGGTCCCTATCTGGCCCGCAGGTTACCGTTCCGTCGGCCTGTTCCACCGACACCGTCCTGCTAAGCTCTGCCCCTCTCCTGCGTGCGAAGCCGCGGGGGAGGGTGCCCAGCGGGCGGGAGGGGGGCACTGAAAACGGCAGAGCCACGCCCCGCCTCTCGGCCACCGCCCCCTTGTCTTGCTCACCCCCTCCCTCGCGAGCAGCTTGTCAGCGCGTCCCGCCAGGGCGAAGCGCAGCAAAGCCCGACGGCCGGTGGGAGCCTATCCGGCCCGCAGGTTCTCGTTCAGTCGGCCTGTTCCATCGACACCGTCCTGCTAAGCTCTGCCCCTCTCCTGCGTGCGGCTTGTCAGGGCGTAGCCGAAGGCGACTTGTCAGGGCATAGCGTAGCGACGACCGAAGCCTGGAGCCGCGGGGGAGGGTGCCCAGAGCCCAGGAGGGGGGCACTTACGCCTTGCCCACCCGAATCTCCCGTCCACCCCGCACCTTGTCTCGTCCCGTCCCTCTCCTGCGTGCAAAGCCGCGGGGGAGGGTGCGCAGAGCGCGGGAGGGGGGCACTCTGGCTCCGGCCGAACCGGACCTCTGAGTCACCGACTCCCGTGGATTGCCCGGCCCCGCATCCGAGGTCTGACGTCTGATGTCTGAAGTCTGAAGTCCGAGCCCAGGAGGGGGGCACTGAAACACAGCGGCGCGCCGTCGCCCTCGCCCATCCCCATCCTCGCTCCTGTCTGCTCACTCGTCAGTCCTCGCTCACCACCCGCCACTCTCCACCCGCCACCCGCCACTCACCTCACCTCAAGCGTCACGTCCACCGCCGGCGGCGCGCTGCGGCGGGCGCCCCGAGCCGCTTGCAGCCGCTGCAGTTCATGCAACGCCCGGTAGAGGCTCCGCTCCACTGCGCTCTCATACATGCGCAGCTGGTTCACCGCCACGCCGTTGCCGCACTCATTGCCGAAGGCCCTCGCCAGAATGCCCTGGATCTCCGGCCGGCGGGTGTCGATCTTCGGGCGGCCGTGCCCGAAGCTCAGCATCTGATTCTCGTAGAGGCCCGCCTCGATGACGTACATCCGGCGCAGCCGCCACAACGAGCCGGCGATGCGGTCCACGAGCCAGCGCTCCAGTTCGCCCTCGGGGGCCAGCTGCTCGTGCAGTCGCTCCACCAGCGCCGCCAGGTCATCCACATCCTCGCCCGGCAGCACCACCGCCCGCGTGAGCAGCCGGTTGCAGAACCCGGCCGCCTCCAGCTTCGCCTCCGTCTCCTCGGCCCAGCGCGCGAACCGTCGCTGTGCCGTCTCGCCGCTCACCGCTCTACCCTTGTCGCTTGCCATCCCGCTCCTCCTCACCCATTGGCCCGTCAGGGCCGTCCGGTCGGCTTGCCCGAGCCGCCTGAAGCCGCTCCAGCTCCTTGATCGCCCCATAGAACCGGCCCTCGATCGCCTTCTCGTGACAGGCGAGGCGACGGAAGGCCAACGCCCGCCAGTTGGTTGCCATCGAGAAGGCTTGGCCGGGGAGCCACTCCATGTGCAGCTCCTGCCGGTAGTGCTGGGCCAGAACGACGTAGTCGTTCATGTGGTTGTACATGAGGTCGAACTCCCACTCGTGGCACCGCAGCAGCCGCCAGATGCAGTCAGCGATCCGGTGGACGAGGGCCGACTCCACCTCCCCCTCCGGTCGCAGGTCCACTCGGAGCGCCTCGATGAGATCGACCAGCTCCTCGGCCGATTCGCCCTCCTCGATGAGCTCCCGACTGAGGATCCCGTGCTTGAGCGCGTTGCGGCTCGACCTCGCCTTGCCCGCAGGCGTCCTCGGTCCCGTCGACCGCTGCGCATTGCGGCGGTTCGCCGCGATCTGCCTCTCGGTGGCCATGTCAGACCTCCCCTCGTGACCCTTCTACCCATAGATTCGGTACCCACCTCGCGCAGTCGACGGTTTCTCTCCGAGGGCCGCCGCCACTCGAACCGGCGCAGTCTCCCGTGGGTTCCAGGTCCTGGGTGGGTCCGCGCGCTACAATGGGGTTACGAACTAACGACAAGGAGCGACTCCGCTGATGTCAGTCGATTCCGTGTGCGTCGTAGGTCTGGGTTACATCGGTCTGCCGACCGCGAGCGTCCTCGCCGCCAACGGACTGAAAGTGCTCGGTGTCGATACGAACGCCGACGCGGTCAGCACCATCAACGAGGGCCGGATCCACATCCACGAGCCCGATCTCGATGTCGCGGTCCGTGACGCCGTCGCCCACGGGAACCTCGTCGCCTTCACCGAGCCCCAGCCCGCCGACGCCTTCGTCCTCGCCGTCCCCACCCCCATGACCCCCGACCACCGGCCCGATCTCAGCTACGTAGAGTCCGCCACGCGCGCGGTCGCCCCCGTCCTCCGGCCGGGTAACCTGGTGGTCGTCGAGTCCACCATCCCCGTGGGTGCCACCGAGGAGGTCTGCCGCTGGATCGCCGAAGAGCGGCACGACCTCGCTGTGCCAACCCGTGGAGCGGACCTCGAGTCCGCCGGCGAGGACCGGATCTTCGTCGCCCACTGCCCCGAGCGCGTCCTGCCGGGGCAGATCATGAAGGAACTCGTGGAGAACGACCGGGTCGTCGGGGGCGTCGATGAGGCCTCCACCGAGGCCGCCGTCGCCCTCTACGAGCGGTTCTGCAAAGGCGCCATCCTCGCGACCGACTGCCGCACGGCGGAGCTCTGCAAGCTCTGCGAGAACGCCTATCGGGACGTGAACATCGCCTTCGCGAACGAGCTATCCCTGGTGTGCGAGCGGTTCGACATCGATGTGTGGCAGCTCATCGGCTTCGCGAACCGGCACCCCCGGGTGAACATCCTGAAGCCGGGTCCTGGGGTGGGCGGCCACTGCATCGCCATCGATCCGTGGTTCATCGTGTCCTCGGCGCCGGAGCAGGCGAAGCTCATGCGTCAGGCGCGTGAGGTGAACGACGGCAAGCCGGGTGTGGTGGTGGAGCGGGTGAAGAGGGAGGCGGCGCGGCTGGAGGAGCCCGTCATCGCCTGCCTGGGGCTGGCGTTCAAGGCGGATGTGGATGACCTGCGGGAGTCGCCGGCGGTGGCGATCACGGCGCGGCTTGCCGAGTCGGGTGTGGGCCGGATCATGGCGGTGGAACCGTATGTGTCGTCGCTGCCAGCGAAGCTGACGGTGTTGGGTGTGGCGCCCGCGACGCTGGAGGAGGCCCTCGCCGAGGCGGACATCCTCGTGCTGCTCGTGGACCACCGACACTTCCGCGAGGTCGATCCGCGCATGTACGCGGACAAGGTCGTTGTCGACACCCGGGGCATCTGGAGTTAGCGCGGCCCCGGCAGCGGCCGGCACATGCACATCGGCCGCGCGTCCGCGCCCCTTTCCTGCAGGGCGCCGAGCCATACTGGGCGAATTACCGGGGTGTGTTGGGGGTGCGTGATGACTGCGGCAAGACCTGAGATGGCGAGCGAAGTGCCGTCCCTCGAGCCCTTCGCCTCCTGGCCGATGCTCGATGAGGAGATGATCGACGCCGTCTCCACCGTTCTGCGGTCGGGCAGGATCAACTACTGGACCGGCAACGAGGGGCGGCAGTTCGAGGCCGAATACGCCGCCCATGTCGGCGTCGATTACGCCATCGCCGCCGCCAACGGGACCGTCACCCTCGATATGGCCCTCCATGCCCTACACATCGGGGCAGGGGACGAGGTCATCGTCACCCCGCGGAGCTTCATCGCCTCGGCGAGTTGCGTGCTCCTCCGCGGCGCCACGCCCGTCTTCGCCGACGTCGACCGCGACAGCCAGAACCTCACCGCCGAGACGATCGCGCCGGTGCTCACCGACCGGACCAAGGCCATCATCCTGGTCCACCTCGCGGGCTGGCCCTGCGAGATGGACGGCATCGTTGCCCTCGCCGAGGACCGCGGCCTTGCCGTCATCGAGGACTGTGCCCAAGCCCACGGCGCCCTCTACCGGGGTCGGCCCGTCGGCAGCATGGGGGTCATCGGCAGCTTCTCCTTCTGCCAGGATAAGATCCTCACCACCGGCGGTGAGGGCGGCATGATCACCACCTCCCGGCGCGACCTCTGGGAGTCCATGTGGGCCTACAAGGACCACGGCAAGCGCGCCACCGAGACGGGCGGCGACACGAACTGGTCCTCCGCCTTCCGCTGGGTGCGGGAGACTCCCGGCACCAACTACCGTCTTACCGAGATGCAGTCGGCCATCGGGCGCATCATGCTCCGTAGTCTGCCCGAGTGGGTCACCAAGCGGCGCGCCAATGCCGCCATGCTCCACGAGGGCCTGGGCGCACTCCCCGGGCTACGCATCTCCATTCCGCCGGAGCACATCCTCCACAGTTACTACAAGTACTACCTGGATATCGTGCCCGACGCTCTGCGGAGCGACTGGTCGCGCGACCGCGTCATCGCCGAGGTGAACCGGCGCGGCGTGCCCTGCTTCACCGGCTCCTGCCCCGAGATCTACCTGGAGAAGGCCTTCGACGGCTTCCGCCCGACGGAGCGGCTGCCCGTCGCAAGGGAGCTGGGTGAGACGAGCATGATGCTCCTGGTCCACCCCACCCTCGGGCCTGCCGAGATGGACCGCACCATCGAGGCCCTCCGCGCCACCATGCGCGAAGCGATGAGGTAGGCCACCCGTTGAAGGGCGCACGCCCCGGCTCGCGCCTCCCCGACGCCCTCCTGTCCGACGAAGCCTCCGTCCGGCGGGCCTTCCCCAACTCCTCTGGCAGATCGAGCACCATCGCCCCGTGCATGTGCTCGCCTGCGCCCGCGTGGCCTACTCGCTGGCCCAGTGCGTGCTCCGGGAGGGGCTTCGGGTGCCGCCACCCCCGCCGTCATAGCCTCCGCGGGCACCCTCACAGCGGAGATGCGCGCGGTGATCCAGGACGGATACACCGTCGAGGGGTTCTGCCGGAACGCCATGGTCTGGAGCGCCCTGACGTGCGGAAGCTGCCCGAAGGGAGACTCTCATGATCCGGTATGCGCCGCTATTCCTTCTCTGCATGCTCGGCCTCGGATGCTCGAAGCCCGCGCCTCCTCCGCCCGTGCCCCTTCCGCCAACTGTGACAAGCGTCCCAGGCGCGGCGGGGCTTATGCGCGCCCGTGGGATGACCCAGCACGATGGGACGATCCACATCGAACTCGGGGGGCGGGTCACCCAGGTTCGCGTTGTGCGAACGGACGGGCACCCACTGTACCCAGCCTGGGTGGATGTGCTCGCGCTGCCCAGCGGGAGCACTCTCGTGAGCGTGATCGACTCGCGGGCCGAGTCGCCTCCGGGCTTCGTGGTGCTGCCCTCGGATCCCGACCGGGGGATATCCGTACCGTACGCGCTCGAGATCCGGCTACCCCAGGAGCCGCCCGCCCCGCCGGTCATCGAGGACCCCGAGCTGTACCGCGCGCTCTACGACCTTCCCGCGCTCAACGGCGCCCTGAGTACGACGGAGTCGGCACCCGCCGTAGACCCCGCCGCGACCGCGACGACGGAGTCAGACGCCCTGCTCCTCGACCAGAGCGCGGACAGCGGCCCCGCCGGGCCATTCCGTGAGTGCGTCACCTACGCATAGGTAGGCGATAGGGCTCTGATGCCGGATGGAACGCTTCAGGAGACCCGCAGGAGTTCGCAGCTGAGAACCCTGGCGGGAACGATGGATGCCGTCTCGTGGGACGAGGTGGCGGCGCTCCTCCCCATGGCAGCCATTGTCCAAAACAGGGGCGGTATCGCCCCGCTTCCCGACGACCGGCTGAGTGACTGCGTGCGGGTGGTAAGCCTCGGCCAGCAAGCCCTGGAGCTGCCCTCTGGAGCCGTAGGCACGGTGCGGATCCTGGCCTTCCTGCCCTTCTGCCCAGAACGGCTGTCGACCGTCCGGGTTCGCCTGCTGCCTCCTAAGGATGATCCGGGCTTCGACCTCTCGGAGGCTAGCGTGAATGTGTGCGGGTATACGACGGACCGCCACGCGACGGATGGCGGGCTCTGGATCACCCGGGAGGCCCAGGCAGGGCGGGCGACGGTCACCGTCTACGCACCCGACCGACAGACGGTAGAGCAGTCGATCCAGGTCTACGCCGACGGCGATCCGCGCAACGTGCTTGAGATCCGCGTAGGGCCCCTGTTGGAGGTTCCCATGGGCGAGTGCGCGATTGATGGCGGCGGCCCGTCGTACGTGCCCGACGCCCCGCAAGAGTACCTGGGGATGTGGATGCACAAAGGGCGTGGACGAGGCGAGTTGGCGTACACCGAGCTTAGCCAGAGAGAGTTCGACGAGATGCTCGCGCGCTCCCCTGAGGAACTCCTGGAGCCGGACACCACCGTCATGCGCATCCGGAAGCCAGGCGACGTGGAGTGGATCAGCGAGCACGAAACGGAGATAGGCGAGGGTGACACCGAACCGATCGGGCGAACCACCGACGGCCGCGAGATCTGGTGGCGACTCGAGGGCAGCATCGTCCGCGCGAGGGATGGGTCCCCTCAGCTACTCATCCCTTGGGCCCTCGACGAGACCGACTTCTCGGCGGTGCGCATCGTGCGGCGGGGCGGGAAGCGAGTGCTGGTAGTGGCGCCGTAACCCTAATGAGTCCTTCTCAAATGAGATGGTGTGCAAAGCGTGCAAAAAGGGGAAATGGTGGTTTGGCTCGTAATAGTGTTCATGGGACAAGCAGAGGCACGGAGACCATCGAGCCAGTCGGAGTTGGAAAAGCAGCGTCTTCGGGCGGGGCGCTATTCGAGGAGGGGCTTGGTCCGACCGAGGTCGCTGGCCGACTTGGGGTCAGCGTGTCGTCAGCCAACCGGTGGAAGCGTCGGTGGCGCGAAGGAGGCATGGAGTCTCTGCGCTGCCAAGGGCCGCGAGGACGGCGGAGTCGGCTGTCGGAGGAGCAGCTCGCCCGGTTGGGCCAAGAGCTCCTGCGAGGTCCACGCGCCCATGGGTACGCCACGGACCTGTGGACCTGTCCTCGTGTGGGAGCGGTGATCCGACGGCTGTTCGGGATCGAGTACTCCGACTGCCAT